>MDTG01309254.1_pt1 | contig 26911 bp, 27 predicted proteins | sample 811421 | NCBI WGS metagenome assembly MDTG01 (sample SAMN05326645, study PRJNA326480) | marine metagenome | isolation source: seawater | place: Pacific Ocean: South East | collected 2011
GACCACCACGTTGATAGGCTGGGTGTGGAAGTGCGGTAACGCATGTAGCTGACCAGTACTAATAGCTCAATTGGCTTGATTTATGCACTGAAAAAAATTAGGATTTCATAGATTTTTAATGTAATAGTATCTTTTGTCGCTACACCTTAACATTTCAATAATAATTTTCTATATATAGTTCATGGATTTCAAATTTATAGGTAATGCGTGTGGAATATTTTATGGAAATAAAGGAACGAAAATTCTTTGCGACCCATGGATTAATGATGGTGTTTTTGAGGGAAGTTGGTTTCATTATCCTCCCTTAAAGACTAAAATAGAGGATCTATATAAAATAGATGCCATATATATAAGTCATATTCATCCAGATCATTTCGATGATAGGTTTTTTTCATTTCCAAAGGATATTCCAATTATTATTTTAAACGAGGGCCCAAATTTTCTCAAAAAAAACTTAATACGAAAAGGATATAGTAACCTTGTTGAAATAAAAGATAACGAGTCAGTTACATTCAAAGAATTCAAAATTACAATGTTCAAACCATTTGTGGGCCATATTTTTGAGGAGTCATTGTTAGGAAATTTAATAGACAGTGCTATAGTTCTTCAGGATGACCTTTCGACTTGTGTTAATTTTAATGACAATACACCTGACTTAAACTCATGTGTCAAACTTAATAAAAAATTTCCAAATATCGATCTAGCGATGCTGAATTATAATGCAGCTGGTCCTTATCCTTCATGTTTTGATAATTTAAGTGAAAATGAAAAAAAAAGTGAGAATAAGAGAATATTAAAAAGAAACTTTGATCATCTATGTAACATTATTCCATTTTTAAAACCAAAAGCTATTTTGCCATTTGCTGGATCATATATATTAGCTGGAAAAAATAATTTTAAAAATCAATATTTAGGAACAACAACTTGGGATGAGTGTGCAGATTATTTGATGGAAAATTTGAAAACAAATACATATGTATTATGTCTAAGAGAGGGGGATATTTTTAATTTGGAACGTATGAAATCCAATAAAGAATACAAAAGAATAGATACTCAAGAAATGGATACATATATAAAAAAAATAAAAAATGTTAAGTATGTATACGAGGAAGATTGTGAGCCCAACTTAGATATACTTAGACAAGATATTTTTGATGCTAAGTCAAAGCTTAGTGAAAGATTAAAAAATTTTAAATTAAATATTAAATCAAAGGTTTACTTGAAATTTGAAAATGAGTTAATTAAGATTCTAGACGGATCAGACAGTTCAAAAAAATTAATTTGTTCAATGGATAATAGACTTTTGCGAAGAATCTTAGACAAAAAATCGCATTGGAATAATGCCGAAATAGGAGCGCATATTAATTTTTTTAGAAAACCAAATAAAATGGATCCAGACGCGCATACATCTTTAAGCTTCTTTCATTTGTAAGTTTACTAAATTTGACAATTAAATAATTCTTTTTAAAATTTTTTTGTTTAAAACATTGTTTTTTTTAATATTTATTGGACACCTTTTACCTAACAAGAAAGGAAAATATGAAGTGCTTAGACCAATATTTGGTCTAAATGATTTTATGTTCTTAGTTGTAAATTTCTGGCCTTTATAAATGTTTTCAATTGCATAAATCGACCTTCTAAATATTTTATTTTTTAATTCATCTTTGCTTCTAAAAAAATTTTCTTTTTCAATTAATTTACTAGTTTCGTTTAATTTTTGCTTATAGGTTTTAATATCGTTACCTTTTGATGAAAATTTGATATCATGGCCAGTGTTTTGATTTTCAAGCGCTATATGTTTTTCAAACACCTCTGCACCCAATACAAGAGAGAGATTAGAAATCTGAAAATCATTAGAGTGGTCAGATAATCCAATTCTACATTTAAATTTATTTTTTAAAATTTTTATATTATTCAAATTAAAATCTTTATTATTTGATGGATAATTGCTAACACAATATAAAATTGTTAAATCCTTACATCCGTTTTGTTTTGCTACTTTAACAGAGCATATTATTTCATCTAAATTTGCAAGACCTGTAGATATAACTACTGGTTTTTTTGTTTTTGATACTCTCTTAATTAAGTTCAGATCATTCATTTCAAACGATGCAATTTTATATGCTTCACATTTTAATTTTTCTAAAAAATCTACCGCTTCAACTGTGAATGGTGTACTGAATATTTTTATATTAATCTTTTTTGCTACATCAAATAATTTTTTATGCCAATTCAATGGAGTTTGTGCGTCCTCATATAATTTCCAAAGATTAATATTTTTCCAAAGTCCATGTTTAATTTTAAATTTACTTGACCTAATAGTCATCATATCAGGAGTGTAAGTTTGCAATTTAACTGCATCTGCACCACTTTTTTTTGCAAGCTTTATCAATTTAATTGCATTTTTCAAACTACCATTATGATTAGCGGATATTTCAGCTACAAGAAATGGAGACTTGTTAAAAAATTTTTTTTTCATAAATTTTAAATTTTAGTTTTTTTTTTTCTACAAATCCACATCTAGTAAAAAAATCACTCGACTCAATATTTTTTTTTTTACTTTAGCAATGATATTGACTTTATTATATTTAAGTTTTTTAATGGACAAAAAAAAAGCTTTTTTTGCCAGTCCAAGTCCCTGATATTTTTCACGTACCGCTAACGAAATTTCAAATTTTTTACTATTTAGTTTTCTGTATCTTATATATCCAATTCTAGTTTTTTTTGCTTGAATTATATAAAAGGGTTCTTTTAAATCGATCTTATTTTTTAACCATAAAATATGATCTTTACTGTTAATAACTTTATTGTTGAAAAATTTATCTTTAATTGAATTAAAATTATATAGTTTTAAAACAAAATTCTTATCTGAAAAATTAACTTTTCTTAAGGTAATAGCACTTTTAAGATTTGAAAATTTTTCCATCAAATAAGACTGAATTGTTCTTAATTTTTGCGTTACAAAGTTCCAATTTATACTTATTTTTGACATTCATATATGCTTTTTTGTAATCAGGGGCATCCAGCATCCTTATTTGATCATATATTTCTTTTAAATTTTTATTAAAATTTAGTTCATTTTGTAAATATGTTAATCTTTTAAAATAAAATTTTTTGCCTATTTGTGGTTTTGGAATTATTTTTTTATCTAGAAATTGTTTTATCATCACAAAAATAACAGTTGACATCCTTTTTAAAATTTCATTCAAGTTACCGCTTAGTGAAATTTTTTTTTTTAGATAAATTGGACCTGCATCTAATTTTTTTTTCATTTTAATTGCACACACTGGAGAATATTTTATTTTTTTTTTTATTAAGTTTTGGATTGGACTTCCACCACGTCCATAAGGTAGAGGAGATGTATGAAAGCATATACATTGAAAATTGTTTATAATATTATCTGGTACCTTAAAACTCCAGTGTGGGAAAAAAATAAATTTAGGATTTATTTTTTTTATATTTTTAAAATTTAATTGCTGCTTTTTCTTAATTAGAAAAACATTTTTTTTTTTTGTAAATTCCATAATATTTTTACTTGATTTAAAAAACCACTGTTTTGAACAAGCAATTATAATATTTTGATTTTTCAATTTTTTATTTTTCTTACAATTTCAAATGCCTCAGCATTGTTCAGGCCTGATTGATTTCCTCTAATCTTAGCTAAATTTTTTATCCCGTTAATTGATCTCGAATTAGGGGATTTTTTTAATTCTCTTTTATAGCATTTTACTGCCTTTATTTTATATTGGATATACTTATCAATATTTACAAAATAATTAGGTATAAAGTTACTCTTATTTTTTAACATATAGAAATCCGTAGAAGATGGAATTTCAAAAGTTAAAATTTCCATATCTTTATTTGTTGCTTCAGGTCTGAAAGCCGTAATTGTTGCATCAAAAATTTTTTTGTGGTCTACATTTAAGTCTGTATAGCTGTGTGTTAGTACTAGCCTTGGGTCAATTTTGTTTTTTATGTTTTCTATTTCTTTTACTAAATTTAAAAGAGGAATTTGATCAAGTTTATTATCTGGATAGTTTAAGTTTTTTATCCAATTAAAACCTAATATCTTAGCGGCTTTTTTTGATGACTGTAAACGTTTTTTTATTTCACCATCTCCTACTCCTTGCCTTGATCCTACGCCATTGGTAAAAGACATCGCATAAATTTTCACTCCTGCTCGATATAATTTTTTTATAAAAGCTCCACATCCAAAACTTTCATCATCTGTGTGGGCAACAACAATTAATGCTCTTTTGATTTTTTTCACTTAATAATATACTTAACTTATTATGAAAAAAAATAAATATTTAAAAATAATCGACAAGATACAAATGATTAGGTCAAAAAATAATGTAAATTGGATGAACATATTACGACTTGCCTTTGAGCTAGATCCTAAATCATCAATTAAAATTATGAAAAAAATTAATTATGATGATAAACGAATAGCTTCTTTATTAAATAAACTGACAAAATAATAATGAGTTTTGGTATTATCGTTCAAGCAAGGTATAATTCAACACGTTTTAAAGGTAAAATTTTCCATAAAATTGGAAGATTTCCTCTTTTAGAGTTGCTTATTTTAAGATTAAAAAAAGTTAAAAATACAAAAATAATTATAGCAGCCCCCTTAACAGAGGGAATTGATACTAAAAGAAAGTTTGAAAATTTATCTAGAAAACATTGTGTCGATGTTTTCTATGGATCTGAAAAAAATGTTTTAAAGAGATACTATGATTGTTCAAAATTTTATAAATTAAAAAATATTATAAGAATTACATCGGATTGCCCATTATCAGATCCAAATATAATTAAAAATTCAATAAAAATTTTTTCTAAATTAAACTTAGATTATTTGACAAACACATTAATTCCAACATATCCAGATGGATTAGATGTTGAAATCTTTAATTTTAAAAGTTTGGAAAAAGTTATCAAAAATAACCCATCAAAATTGACCAAGGAACATGTTACTCATGAATTTAAAATAAATGATTATTTTAAAAAAAAAAATTTTTCTTTGAACCAAGATTTTTCAAGATCAAGACTCACGGTGGATTACAAAGACGACCTAAAGATAATAAGACAAATTATTTCTAAAAAAGGTATTTATGCTAATTTTAGTAAAATAAAAAAATATTTAATCAAAAATAAAAATATAACTAATAAATATTATAGAAATACAAAATTTGAAGAATTAAATTATGGTCAAAAGATTTGGATAAATGCAAAAGATAAAATACTTAATGGCAATATGTTAATTTCAAAAAATCCTGAATACATTTTGCCAGGTTTATGGCCAACTTATTTCAAAAAATCAAAAGGGATTGAAATTGTTGGTATTGATAATAAAAAATATAAGGATTTATTTAATATGAGTGTAGGTACCAATATTCTTGGGTACAGCAATAAACGAATCAATGCGAAAGTTTTACAAGCTGTGAAAGAAGGAAATATGACTACGTTTAACCCAATAGAGGAGTATTTGCTTGCAAAAAAACTTTTAAGCTTTCATTCTTGGGCTAACAAAGTAAAATTTGCAAAAACTGGAGGTGAAGCAAATACTATTGCACTTCGAATTGCAAGATGTTCAGCAAAAAAAGAAAATATTGCATTTTGTGGATACCATGGATGGCATGATTGGTATTTGTCTTCTAACCTTAACTCAAAAAAAAATTTAGACACTCATCTTTTGCCTGGCATTGAAGCTAAAGGCATTCCTAAAAATTTGAAAAATACTGTTTTCCCATTTGAGTATGGTGATTATAAGAATTTGAATAATTTTTTTGAAAAGAAAAAAATTGGAGTTGTTATCCTTGAGCTTGCAAGACAAAAAGCAATAGACACAAATTTTTTAAAAAGACTTATGACAATATGTAAAAGAAAAAAAATAGTAACAATTTTTGATGAATGCACGTCTGGATTTAGAGAAAATTTAGGAGGACTTCATTTAAAATATAATTTAAAGCCTGATCTCGTTACTTACGGCAAAGCACTTGGCTCAGGTTTTTCTATAACTGCAATATTAGGCAACGCATCTGTTATGAAAAATGCAGAAAATAATTTTATTAGCAGTACATTCTGGAGTGATAAAGTAGGATTTGTTGCGGCCATTGAAACTCTAAATATTTTTGAAAGGGAAAAATGTTATAGAAAAATTGTTAATTTAGGTAAATTTATTAAAAAGGAGTGGCTTAAAATAGCTAAAAAAAATAATTTAGAGATAGAAGTTGGTGGATTAAACGCTTTACCTATGTTTGTGATTAAGAATTATGACATGCGAGTTATAAAAACTTTCATAACTCAGGAAATGCTTAGATACAATATACTTGCAAGTAATGTAATTTATATAAGTTATGCACATAATAAAAAAGATTTTGTGCAGTATTTTAAAATTTTAGACAGAATTTTTCAGAAAGTCACCAAAGAAAATGTTGTAATTGATAAAGAATTAGCAAAGAACTTTATTAATAGACAAAATTAGTTGTATAAATTTGTTGTTAGTTTCTATTACAACTTATATTTTAATTCCTGTTTATGATTTAAAGATGAAAAACGTAAAAAAAAAAGATTTTAAAATAAATAAAAAAAAAGCTATTAAGCTTTATAAACAATTTATAAAACTATATCAAAAAAGACCTGTTCAAAATAACAAAGGTGGAATGAGTAAAATACATCTTTTTAATTTATATATGACAATAAAAATTCTTAATCCGCAAATCATAGTTGAGAGTGGTGTTTTTAAAGGACTTTCAAGTTGGTTTATTCTCCAAGCAGCATCAAACTCAACTAAAATAATTTGTTTTGATGTAGATCTTTCCCAATTAGAATATAAATCAAAAAAAATTAAGTATATTGATGGCGACATAGATAATTATGATTTCTATAATCTTCCAACAAATTCTTTATTGATATTGGATGATCATCAAAATCAAATCGCTAGATTAAAACAAATAATTTTGTATGGATTTAAATTTGTTTTTTTTGACGATAACTCAGAGGACGATTTACATGATTTTAATACCATAAATCATACTCTAAATAAAAAAAATTTTAATCATAGAATGTCATTCTTTTCAATTATAAAGACTATTCTAATTTTTATTTTATTTATGAAAAATAAAATTTTAAGAAAATTTAATGATTATAGTATTCTTAATGCTAGACTAAGAGATTACAAATACAACAAAAATAATGTTAGATTAATGAATAAATTTGTAAAAAATATATTTTCTTTTAGACCAAACAAATTTTTATTTAAAGATTCTTTTTTTGATGATTTTTCAAATGAAAAAAAAAACGGTAACCGTCAAACTTTAATAGAATTAAAAACATAATGTTTTTTTCTAAAATATTTAATAAATCTGGAAAATATTATTTTGTAATTTTTTCACTTTTACTTTTTCTTTTTGAAGATCGTTCCAAATTTTAATCTTTTTTTGAATTTCAAAGAGAGTAATTTTTTTTATTTTTTGGTTTTGATATTTTTCCGTAAAATATTGGTCAGAAAAAATTTTTTTTAACTTACTTTTAACAATTCCTAAAACTCCTCTTTTTTTCACTTCTCTCAATTTAATTATTGAGGGTCTACTAGGATTATAATAGAGTTGTATATAATTATTAAATGAATTAAAAAATTTTTGATCTGAAATATTTTGAATAAATTGCTTTAAAAATTTAGTATTTTTTTTATTTTCTTTTTTAAATTTTTTTAATTCTGAATTTGAAAATAATTTGTTATTTCTTAAGTCTAAATTTTTTCCAATATTCTTAAATATTTTATGCTTTTTAATTATTTTTTTTTTATTTATATAATAGATAGGTTTTTGAAGTTTAACCGCATCAAAAACACTTAGACATCCTGCATGTATGTAATAAGTGCACGCAATAATCCAAGGAATGATACTAAATTTGTATATAACTTTAATATTTTTTAGATTTGAAAATCTCTTAGAAAATAAATTAAAATCTTGATAGGGGTGAGGTCTAATAATAAATAGAATATCCTTATTTTTTGCTGCAATTTCATTGATAATTTTTATAAAATATTGGTAATTTACAATATTCCCCTCTCTCTTTTTTTTAAAAGTTTCGTAAAGCTTTCTCTCGTTATATGAGAATATGTAATTTTTATTCATAAATTTATCTTGAGCAGATGGTTTTCTTAGAGAGTCTAGTCCAAAATTTGACGGAACAAATACAAATTTCTTAAATTTTTTTTTTATAAAATTTATTTCATCTATAAAAATTTTTGATTGTGTTTTACTTAACAAATCATACTTAGGATTTCCTATAATCAAATTATTTTTGTGTTTAAGATATTTTTTATCTTCATCACCATGCAGCAACAAAACGTTTAAATTGTTAATTATTTGTTTGGGCGTTCTTACTTTTAATGCAAATTTATCTAATAGGGAGTAAGGTCCTTCTTCGTCAATATAAAGATATAAATTCTTCTCTTTAATTTTTTTAATATAATCTATTTTTGCATTTGAGATACTTTTATCAAAAAATATGCAATTTTCGAAACTAATCTGTCCTAGAGATCTTTGTGCAGATATGATTATTTTGAATTTTTTTTTAGATGCAATTTTATGAGCTAAACACAATTTACTATCAAGCTCTCTATGCTTAACCTCTATTGGTATTATTACAGTATCCATCAAAATTGATTAAGATATTTTTTATTTAAATCTAAAAATGCTTCATAAAATTGAAATGTATCGATTAACTCGAGATTAGTTGACTTGCACAAAAATTTAAGTTCATCGATCTGCTCTTTACTTCTGAAGTAATTTTTGTAAAAAAGTAAATCTTTTTTTATCAAATTACCTTCATATAAAAATTCGTTGATCTTTGATTTTTTTAACAAAGAACTTAATCTAATTTTTTTATTTTCTAGTCTTACTCTAGCTGTAAAAGATGTATAATCTTTAAATTTGGTGATTTGAGCTCTATCAAAACACTCATCAAAATTTTCGGTATAAATAAATTCTTTTTGAGGAAGGTTCCTAAAAATTAACAAAATATGTTTACTTTTTATTACTCTTGGCGAAATGTTATGATTTTTATTATTAATTTTTAAAATTTTTATTCCGTTGAAATAAGGTAAATAAACTTTATCAAAGTAGTTATTTCCAATTTTTATATTATTGTCTACTGTGATTTGATTAATATATTTTTTTATAGTATTAAATTTTTTTCTTGTGTTAAAAAGCTTTGTTAAATCATATTTATAGTTTTTTTTTGCAAGATGCACGTTAGGTTTATGAAAACCTTGGGCAGGACTAACTGTTATATTATATTTTTTTAAAGCGTTATTAATTTTTAATTGATATTTTTCAACTTTTTTATTTGCCGGCACAATTACATTAGTTTGTCTACTTATAAAATTTTTTTTAAATTTAATATATGACCAAGCACCACCTATTTTTTTTTTGTCAGTATAGATTATCACTTTTTCTTTTCTTTTTAAGTGATTGGCTAAAATTAACATAATTGGGCTATCCCCAATAATTGCAGATCTCATTATTTCTGTCCCTCTACGATAAGGAATACGGATTTAACTTTTTCATTTTGATAAGTTTTAGTAAGTGTTTCACAACTTTTTATTTTAAAACCAGCACTTCTTAACATTTTAAGATATTCTTTTTTTGAGTGAAATCTAAAAGGGTAATTATTTCCATAATACGGCAAATTTTTATCATCAATCTTAAGAAGTGTATTTTTATCGATCCTGTTTTTTTTTGAACTTCTTTCCCAGGTACTACTTTTTTTACAAGGAAAATATGAAAAAAAAATTCCATTTTTTTTTAAAGATTTAAAAACTTTTTTTAAAAAAATCTTACCATTACTAGTATTCATGGAGTAACTTGAGAAAATATCAAATATAAAATTATATCTGATTTTCTTTTTATCTATTTCAAGCATGTCTAATTCTTCAAATGTCACTTTTTTATACTTCTTTTCTTTCTTAATTAGTTCTATTGCTGTTTTTGAAATATCTATAGCATCTACATCTAATTTAAAATCTAACATAGGCGATAAATTAGCCCCACTTCCAACACCTACCTCAAGACATTTTAGGTGACCTTTTTTTATTTTTTTTTTATATTTAGCTAAAAATCTACAGAACTCCTCATTAGGATATTTTCTTTGTGCATCCAGCCCTCGATTAAAAAAATCTTTTTCAAAAAAAGCTTTTGTTTTCATAAAATTTTATAAATAGCATTTTTTGTAGTCTCACATCCAAATCCTTTTTTAAAAAAGAAAATATTTTTGACTTTTATATCTTGTTCATTATCATTTAAATGCCCCAAATAAATATTACTCTTTTTATTTTTCTTACCAAACTTTATAGCCTCATAAATTGACTTATGATTACAATTCAAATGAAAATAATCGTCTTTTGTTACAGAAACTGAATATTTAATATCATCTTTTGATACATCAAAATAAGAACCAGATATTAATTTTTTTTCTTTTGTAAAATATATTAATAAACCACTTCCATTTAAAATATTTTTTTTTTGTATATTCCATGTGTCACTACTTCTGGTGGATTTACCTGCTACAATTTTGTGTAAATTATGGAATTCATCCCACTCATGTGTCTCAATTTCTTTAAACTTAATTTTCATTTTTAAATCTAAATATTTTTTTCTTATTAAGCTTTTATAACTTTTTCTAAAACTTGAAAAAATATTTTCTATCTCATTTTTAAGATTTATATTTAGTGTAAAACAGTTTTGTACTTTTTTAAGCATTTTTAGATCATAGCCCTCCGCACCAAATATCAATGGGTTATAATCTTTTAAAAAATTTATGATTTCTTTTTTAATATTATCATTAGAGGAAATTTTTGGCAGTTTAATAAAGTTTTCAAAATTAAATAATTTTTTTTGATTTGAATTAAAAAATAATGGAAATAAGAATAGAGGATCATCATTTTTGGTAGCTATAAAAGATAATTCCACTGTATTCTTTTTTAAATATATTTTTTGATAATCAAGAAAACTATTTGAATGATAATGAGCTAAAAATTTTTCGTTATTTGAAACCTTTTTCCATAAATCTTTGTTTTTTTCTCTAGATAAAACTTTTATTCCAAAGGGGTTTAATTTAGTTTGGATATGACTTATATCCATTATTTATCTTTTAATAACTTTTTATTAACGAAATTCAATTTATAATTTGACAATAATTCTGGGTGAATACCAAATTTTTTAAGATTATATTTCTTATATATCTTCTCTATATTTTGCTTTATTCTTTTAAAATAATCATCAAAATTGTTTGAATCTGGCAATATCATATTATGAGTATTTTCTTTGTTATAAAGAGCAACAGCAGACTTTTCAATAGCGATATCTTTTGTGAAGTATGAAATCAAATTTCTACTTGGAAAGAATTCTTTTGGAAGCTTTGAATTTTTATTAATCATTTCTTTAGCAAGCTCAGAACATATATAAGGTGAAAGTGTCAAACCATCTCTCTTAGTTCCATTCAAGTACCAAATATTCTTTACACATGTTTCTCCTATTAATGGGAAAATATCTTCTGAAACTGGTCTAAATCCATATACAGATCTTTCCATATTTGATCTTCCAATTGCAGGGCCTATTTGGTTCATGCCATCATTTAATAAAAAAGCCATAGAACTGGCTCTAGGATTATGTTCAGGTGTTGAAAAAATTGCACTTGAAGCTCCTAAATATAAATGTTTTTGAAATGGCAACAAATGCAAACCACACGCATGACCTCTATCCATGGTCCTTATAGCTTTTGTTGGATAATCTGATTTAATTGTTCCTGAATATTTATCCCTAATATTATTGTACTTTAATATTACAGCTGATCCAGCTCCAAAAAAAAGTCTTGGTGTAGAATTTTTAATATCCTTGATGTTGTCAACTAACTTTTGAGCATACGCGCCATTTGCTAAAACTAATTTTGAAGTTTTAAATTTACCTATATTTGTCAATACCTCGATATTTTTTTTTGAATAATTAACTTTGTTCGCTACAGTATCAAAAAAATGTATATTTTTTTTTTTTAGTATAATTTTATCAATAGCTTCTAATAATTGTTTGCTATTTATTATTCCATCTTCAATTTCTAAAGATCTTATCGGTCTGTGAGGAGCTTGCGCTGACAAACCATTTATATCGTCAGGATTTACAACATTATTTTTAAATTTGGAGTATTTTTTTATTTTGAACAAATTGTTTAGATACTCAAATAATCGATCTTCATATTTTGTCCCTCTTGAAGCATTTAAAACATATGTTCCCCATTTAAGATCAATTTTATTTCCTGATTCGATTTCTAATTTTTTATGATGAACTTTCCAAAGTTTAATTGCCTCAACATCAAGATCAAACCTTTTTTTAAGATTTGAATTTTTTAAAAAATCTTTTTCAATTTCTGCGAATACATTTATCATTGCACCAGACGCAACAGAGGCAGATCCAAATTTTGATGAAGGTCCGATTATACAAACTTTTAAATTTTTATCTAATTTTTCTAATTCCAAAGATAATGTAGTTCCTAAAATTCCATTGCCTATAATTACTACATCATATATCATTTTTTTATGAGAAGGACTTTTATTATAAAAAATTCTTTATGTCAAAAAATTGTTTTTAAATTTGATGGAAATTTCAAAATTCTTCATCAGTCAAAAAATTTTTCTATTATTGGAAACTTTGCAACTTTTTTACTTAAAAATAAAATTTACAAAACCCAAAGTATCGAAAAGTTATCAAAATTTTACAATGTAAGCAGTCTTATATCAAACTCAATAGGGAAATTTTTAATTTTTGATCATGCAATTAATACAATCTATCTCTCATTAAATTTTGGTAGTCTTTATTTCTTAAATGAAAATACTTTTTACAATTTAGAAAAAAATTTAATAAAGGATAAAAAAATTAAAAAGAAAATTTATGACATCGATTTTTTTTTAAAAAGCCACAGACATATTGCTCCATATCCGTTTAATGGAATATTAGAAGATATAAAAAGAATTCCGGCAGGATTTAGTTATGATTTAAAAAATAAAAAAAAAAAATTAATTATAATTAACAATAATTTAATTATCAAACCGAATAGACATAACTATTTGAATTTATTGTCTCAAGTTCTTAAAGAGTATAAAAAATTTTATAAAAAAAATTTTCAATTAGCATTTTCTGGTGGAATGGATTCAACAGTTCTTTTTTTGATTATGAAGAAGAACAAGTTAAAATTTAATACTTATCACAATATAAGTAATTTGAATTTTTCAAACAGCATAGATTATCTGCTCTGTAAACATCTTTCCTCAAAGTTTAAAACATCTCTAACTTTAAGATATCAAAGATCAATCAGTGAAAAAAAAATATTGAATGAATTTTATACACATTATTCTTTTCACTTTAAAAGCGATCAAGTTTCAAAGGTTTCTTATCCTTACAAAAAAAATTATATTGTCGGTCAAAACCTGGACACCTTGTATTATGTTGATACATTTGCCCCAAATACTTATACATTGGGCTTTAAAAGATATTTTAAAATTTTAAAAACTTTTCATCTAAGATTTATTAACACTCCGTATTTCATAAAATTATATAATTTATATTTAATTTTATTAAAAAAAAATGTTAAAAAAATTCAAATCCAATCATATTTAAATATCTGGACTTCGGAGAAAGAACATGTTCATTATTTGGATTTTGATACTAAATCAAATAAACAAAACATAAAAAGAAAAAAATATTTTTTTAAGAATATATTACCAATCCTAAATTACGAGACAAAATACCAAAGTTTTATTTCAAATTTAAAAATACTAAAGTTTTTGAGATTTGTAATAAATACTAATCAGCATTATGAAATTCTTCAGTTGCACTATAAATGTAATATTCTCACCCCTTACTCAGAATCTGTAATGCAAAATTTTTTTTACAACAAAAGTCTAAACTTTTTTGAAACCTTTTATATTAAATATTTGCAGGATTTTGTTATAACTTCTTTAAATGGTATAAGTTTCCATTTTTTACAAATATTTCTGAAAATAAATTCAAAATATATAAGCAAAAATAAACAAAATAGAAAAAGTCAAAAAAAAATATTAAATCAAAGTTATGTTTTAGAAAAATTGTTCAAAAAATTTAAAATAAACAAAAGCAAATTTGATCACCCAAAAATAAAAAACAAAGACGAACTTTTGAAGTTGATGAATCTTTCAATATTCTTAAGATAATGGCCAAAATCTTGCATCTAGAAGTTTAAAATCATTTTTTTTTATTTTAATACTTTTTTTAAATTTGATTTTATTATCAAAATTCTTAACAATTTCATCAAACTGTTCCTCATTTTTTGCACCAATTACAACACTTTCTAAGTTTTTAATTTGTCTAACAAAATCTATACAAGCTTTAAGTTTACTAATCCCTTCCTTTTTGCATACTAAATTCAATTTTTTGTAATATCCATTTAAACTTTTATGTTTTCCAAGAATTTTTGGAAAATCGTCCAACAGCTGTCCTTGCATAAAAATAGATCTCGCCTGAAATTTTATTCTTTTTTCATTTTCTATTATTTTTTTGAATTTATTATTAAAAATATTAATTGGTACTTGCATTTTACAGGGATAAAAATTTTTAAGATATTTGTATTCAAATTCATCGTAGACTGAGAACCCAATATCTCTTACTAATTTCTGCGATTTAAGATCAAGTAAGATTTTGAAAACTTCGTCCCCCTTACGAGAAAACATAACAGAGTTATCATGTAAAAATAAATCCTCAAGAGTTGTCTTATTAATTAATTTTAAATGCCTTTCTAAATGATTAAAAATTAACCTTTTAATATCAAAGTTTTTTCTCAAATTTGGCAGTTTTGATGATATTTTTATTTTTGTTAAATTTAATCTAGATAATACTTGATTTGCTTTATGATAATTTATTGCTGAATCCAAGTAACCTATTTTTTTCTTTTTTATTATCTGTGCAAGTGCTCTCTTTGTTAAGAATGAATTGTTCAACCCATAATTGTTGACAAGATTGGCTACACCCAATATTAATTTCATTTTAAATCTTATTAAAAATAATATGTTTAATCAAAAAAAAATATTTATTACTGGGGGTACGGGATCCTTTGGATCAGCATTTTTGAAATTCTTAATCACGAAATATAAACCAAAAAAAATAACAATTTTTAGCAGAGATGAATTAAAACAATTCAATTTAAAAAATGAGAATTATTTAAAAAAAACAAAAATACCAGTTAGATTTCTACTTGGGGACGTTAGAGATAGTAATAGATTAAATTTTGCAATTTCGGACTTACCAGATGTTGTTATTCATGCAGCAGCATTAAAACAGGTTGATACCGCTGAGTATAATCCAACTGAATTTATTAATACAAATATTATTGGTGCACAAAACTTAATAAATGCAAGCTTAATGCACAATATTAAAAAGGTTCTTGCATTAAGCACTGATAAAGCTTCTTCACCTATAAATTTGTATGGTTCTACTAAATTAGTTTCTGATAAGTTATTTATTGCAGCTAATACCTACTCAAAATCAACAAAATTTTCAGTAGTTAGATATGGAAACGTAAGTTTTAGTAGAGGATCAGTCATGCCAAATTTTATAAAACAATCTAAATTAAATAAATTTAATATCACACATCCAGAAATGACAAGATTTTGCATTAGTCTTGATGATGCAGTAAAATTTGTTGATTTTTGTTATAAACGAATGATAGGTGGTGAAATATATGTACCAAAACTTAAATCATATAAAGTTCTAGATTTGGCAAAAGCCATCAATCCAAAAGCAAAAGTTAACTTTATTGGCATACGACCTGGCGAAAAATTACACGAAGAAATGATTTCGGAAACAGACTCAAAAAATACAAGCGAGCTAAATAATTGTTATTATATAAATCCTTATTTTAGAAAAAATAAAAATAAAGCAAAAAACCTAAAAAATGGATATAGAAGTAACGAAAATAAATTTCTTAGTATAAAAGAAATTCAAAAGTTAATTGTTAATTTTTATAAAAAAAGTCAAAATTGAAAGCACAAAGAATAATCAACTATTCAAGACAAAATATAGACAAATCAGATATCAATTATGTTATTTCATCATTAAAAAAAGATATAATTACTCAAGGGAATTATGTCAGTGAGTTCGAAAATAAGCTGAAAAGTTATTTAAAAAGTAAATATTGTTTTGCAGTATCAAGTGGAACTAGTGGTTTGTATCTTGCAGCAAAAGCTTTAAATTGGAAAAAAAATGACAAAATAATAATTTCTCCTTTTACTTTTGCAGCAGCAGCGAACGTTTGCAAACTATTAGAATTTCAAGAAATATTTTTGGATATAAATTATGATGACTTAAGTTTAGATATTAATTTATTAGAGAAAAAATTAAAAAAAAGCAAAATTAAAGGAGTAATTATAACAGATTATGGTGGATTACCATCACAGTGGGATAAGATTTATTCTTTAAAAAAAAAACATAAATTTGATTTAATTAATGATAATTGCCATTCTTTAGGTTCTAAATATAAAAATGATACAGGATATGCAGCAAAATATGCAGATATTGTTATACAAAGTTTTCATCCTGTAAAACATATTACTACAGCAGAGGGCGGCAGTATTTTAACCAATAACAAGTCATTAGTTAAAAGGCTTGAAAATCTTAGATCCCATGGAATTGTAAGGAATAAATTAAAACATTGGATTTATGATATTATTGAACCAAGTCTTAATTTTAGAATAAGTGATTTAAATTGTGCCCTTGGATCATCACAACTACGCAAATTAACTAAAAAAATACATAAAAAACGTCAGATTGCAAAATCATATGATAACTTCTTTAACAAGTACAGTATTTTTAGAATACCAAAAAATAATAGCAAGTTTTATAATAGTTATCATTTATATCCACTGATTATTGATTTTAAAAAAACGAAAACTTCTAGAGATATATTAATACGCTATTTCTTAAAAAATAAAATAAGACTTCAAGTTCATTATGTACCAACATATAGAATGAAAATTTTTTCCATGTGGAATAAAAAAAAATTTCCAATTACTGAAAGAGTATTCAAAAGTATTGTTTCAATTCCTATCTATGAAAATCTAGAAATAGCAAATATTATTAAAATAAAAAAACTATTTATCAAATTTTTTAATTTAAGATGATAAGAAAATTTTTTTCAATTGAAGTGTTTAGAAATTTTATTTGCTTTTTAAGGGCTTTTTATTTTATTAAAATTCTCAAAAAACTCAAAAAAATCGATAATACAACCCCAGATGTTTGGAAGGAAACCATTGACTCAAATTTGAGACATGTATTTGATGAAGGTGTATTACCAAGTCATCCAAAAAAAATTAAAAAATTATTTGGAGTAAATTTAAAATTTGCTGGAGGAAATATAAATTATTTACATAACTTATTAGATACTAAGGATAATATTTTTGAGAAGAGGATTTTGGTAGTTGGTCCGCGAAATGAGTCAGAAATATTTAATTTATATAGCAAAGGTTATGATCTAAAAAAAATCGACGCTATTGATTTATTTTCATATTCCAAAAAGATAATGTTAGCTGATGCACATACGTATCTAAAAAAAGAAAATTATTATGATATCATTTTTTTAGGTTGGGTTTTGGCATACAGTAATAATAAAGAAATTATGCTTAAAAATCTGTCAAAAAATCTAAAGGATAATGGTTTATTAATTATTGGATATTCAATTAGTGATAGATCAGATAAAGAAATACTAGAAACTAGAGGATATCTTATTTCCTCTCCACATGAGAGAATTCGAAATGAGGATGAACTTGATATTTTTTTTCACAAAAATAAATTCAATATCGTTAAAAAAAAAACTATATATAAAAAAGATACTAGCGTAAAACTTACCTTCAAATTAAAAAAAAACATAGGTTAAAAAATATGAATTTAAGAGAAGAGTATTTAACAAATGGTTATGTTATAATTAAAAATTTTTTTAGTAAGGAGAAATTGATATCATTACGAGATGAATTCAATAATATAAGCAACAATTTTGACCAAGAAATTTTCAATCATGAATTTGTTAGAAATCTTTACTTTTCAAATAAGTTTTTTGATTTAATCAAAGAAATTCTTGCGACAAATAAACTAACTTATTTTTCTGATGCTTCAGTAGTCAAACATAACGATACATTTTTAGCTTCAAATGGTTATCATAATGACTCTAGATCAGAGGATTATGATTATTCAAAAGAATATCCATTGCTCAGAGTCGCGACGTATTTTCAAGAAAGTATTACAAAATCTGGTGGAGTAAAGGTTAAACCTGGATCGCATAAATTTTTTTGCTTAACAATTAGAGATTTAAAACAAAAAATAAAGTTTTTAATTAATAAATATTATAAAGAAAAAAAAAAAATTAAATTTAGTCTCTTTTTAAAAGGAACTCAACCCTCCTTAGAATTAGGTGATCTTATTATATGGAATTTAAGAACTCATCACTCAGGCACGTCTGTAAAATTTAAATTTAACAAGAATATTTATCTACATCCTGTATTGGAAAAAATTATTCCAAATTTTCTAAAAATTCCTTGTTTAAACAGGTTATCTGTTTTTATGGTGTTTGGAAAAGAGGACCTTCCTGATATCAATTTCACAAATTACGTAGAAAACCGTCACAGAAATCAAAAGTACTATTATCATAATTTAAATCAACTTTCTCAAAAATTAAAGGAATTCAACATAAAATTTATACCCTCAAAAAAAGTTGATGATAGCTAAAATATTTCAATTAATAAATAACTACCAAAAATATAAAATTATTTTTTTTTTTATAATAGCAATTTTGCTAAAAGTTAGTGACATTCTAGGAGCTTTGAGCCTATCAATCTTAGTATCCTACTTAACTGATAGTACAAAAATATTCGAGAACAAGATCCCTTATCTTTTTGAAATTATTGGATATGTGAATATTAAAGCTTTTTTTGTGGTTTTAATAATTACATCGACTTTTTTTTTTATATCAATTTTTCTAAGAACTTTTTATGGGTATCAAGTAGTAAAATTTAATAATGAAATAAAAATATACATTGGAAAGAAAATATTTAAAAAATTTTTAAACATCTCATATCCAAAATTTACAAAATATACGTATGCAGAAATCCTTACATTGCTTAATTTTGAATCCGAAAGATTTAGTGGCTGTTTAGCCTCTATAATTAAATTTAATGAAGGAATAATAACTATTATTATTTTATTTGTATCTTTATCGATTATAGACGTAAATTATTTAATTTATTTTGTACTTTTCACGTTTATTTTTTACTTATTATATAAATTTTTTAAACCAAGCATTTTAAGTAACGATGTTATTTTAAGAGAATCTAATATCAAAATGGATGACACCATACTTGAAACTATTTCAAACATAAAGTTAATTAAAATTCAAAAAATTTTTTCTTACTTTATTAATAGATATATTGAAGACAGTAGAAATTTTGCAAAAGCAAGAACCACTCATCAGTTTTTGCCAATTATTACAAGAAGTTTAATTGAATTTGTATTATTTTCTATTTTTATAGTATTAATTATAGTTCTAATCAAGTCTGATCAATACAGTATTAAAGATCTTTTACCTATAATTACTTTTTTTTTGGTGTTAGCTTATAGACTACTTCCTTCTTTTTTAACAATGTATAATGCATTTGTTTCTTTATATGCAAGTAAAACTGCAATTAACTCAATATCGAAAAATTTGGAAATCGAAGATGAAAAAGTTTCACCTTCTGGAAATTTAAATTTCAACAAAAATTTAACTATTCAAAAAATTTTTTTTAGATATTCTGATAAATCAAATTTCACTCATTCAAATTTTAGTCTGGAGATTAATAAAAATTCTTTGAATGTAATTCTAGGAAAATCTGGTTCTGGAAAATCAACACTATTAGATATAATCTGTGGCTTAATCAGACCTAGTGAAGGAAATATTTATATAGATAATCAACTTCTAGATTCAGAAAATATTTCTTCTTGGCAAAACAAAATTGGTTATATGGGTCAAGAACTTGTACTACTGAATGCAAATGTAAAAAATAATATTGAATTTGGTTCAAGCGCTATAATTTCAGAAAAAGATTATAAAGATAATTTAAATAAATTCTTTGAAAAGGATGAAATAATCAAGTTTGAAAGTAAGGATTTTCTAGTTGGAGACAGGGGTTCTAAATTGTCTTTTGGACAAAGACAAAGAGTTATATTAGCGCGGCAATTTTTGTCAGATAAAGAGATAATTTTATTAGATGAACCAACAAGTTCTCTTGATAATGAGAATATTCTTAAACTTAAGTCAGCAATTAAAAAAATTAAAGGAAAAAAAACAATTATTATCACAACTCATAATGAAATATTTAATGATATTGCTGATAAACTGATAAAATTATAATTTATTTTTTTGCAACAATAAAATAACCAGTTGTCAATCTTTTACTTGAAAAGATATTTTGTAAAATTATTATTAGAGGAAATAAGAGCCAATAAATAATTATAAATATTTTTCCAATTAATCTTGTAAATATTTTATCCTCTTTATTTAGCCTCATAATATTAACAAATATAGAATCTAGCCATCCATTACGCCTTATAATTTTTACATCTGAAAATTTTTTAAATATTAATTTTAATCCATACTCAGTGTATCTAAAATAGTCAGCAGGTTCGTCATGTATAGGGAAATTAAAAGGCGTTGAAGCTAAACAAATTTCAGAGTTTTTTAGAATTGAATATATATTATCTACAGCTTTAAAGGGATTTTCGACATGTTCTAACACCTCAAATATACATACTAAATTGGGCTTAAATTTAATTGTAAAATTTTCAGAGCAGACATCCTGAACTTCATCAGGCTTCCTGCTATCATCCATATCTATTGAATAATAGGATTGAACATTATTTTTTATGATTTCCTCGATATCTCCTCCTGAGCCAATATTTAGACAATTTATTGAATTAAGTTTTTTTAATTCTCTTTCGATGTTTTCGTAAAGATTTCTCCTAGAGGCTTTTTTACTTAATTTGTCGAAAAATTTATGTAAATTCAAATTTTTAATCATAATCTTTACGAGTTATTATAATTTATAAAAGGTTTTAATTATAATATTTATAATTAAAAAATTAAAAAAAAAATAGTTTATTTTTAAACTTTCAATGACCAACAAATTAGATTTTATCTTACAACATTTGCCAAGAAGTGGCTCTACATGGTTATCAAAACTTTTAACAGAAAATTCTAATGCTTGCGTTTTACCAGAAACAAATTTTATTTTTTATATTCTAGGAGGTTCAAAATATAATTACGAAGAACTGATTAGATTGGACAGTAAATTTAAAGACCTTAATATTGATGAAAATTATTTCAATAAAATTAAAAATGAAAAAGACAAATTTAGAATAATTGATCAAATTTGTGAAAGCGCTGCTAGAAAAATTTATAAAGAGAAAGAAATTATTATCGGTTTAAAAAAAACAAACCTTAAGTTTACAAATTTGTTAATTAAAAACAAACGTGTAAAATTTATTCTTTTGATTAGAGATATAAGAGATATTTATTTATCTATTTTGCATGCAAATAAAAATAGAAACCGTTTTGAAATCTCAATCATAAAAAATATTTATGAATGGAATATGCAGTGCTTTTTATTTGATAAAATTGATACAAAACAAGTTGTTATAATTAGATATGAAGACTTAATTTTACAAAAAGACCAAGAATTAAAAAAAATATATAAATTGCTTAAGTTAAATAGCATAGAAAATTCAAAAAATTTTTTCTTACCCAAAAAATACAACGACATTCATAAAAATATTAAATTTGATAGTATTTCAAAAAATTCAAAAAAATATATCAATTCTCTAAGTTCTGTCAAAAATTTTATTTTTGTAATTTGTTGTTATCATTATTTAGTAAAATATAATTATACTAATAAAAATTTTATTTTTAAAATTATTAATTTTCCACTCCATTTCACATTTAAAATAATATCTAAAATTAAATTTAATTAAAAATTAATGAAAAAAATATTTTATGTTACATTTTCATCCATGCCATCTCAACTACCTAGTTCTTTACAAATAATAAAAACTTGCGAAAGTTTTGCTAAAAATAATTTTGATGTCACTTTAATAAAACCTGCTACAGGTTTAAAAGATCTTAGTATTAATAAATTTTATGATTTAAAATATAAAGTAAGAATTGAAGAGTGTAAATTTGTTAAAAAATTTCCAAGGGGATTTAATTTTTATTTTTTTTTGTATTTATTGCTTAACAATAATTTTAAAAGAAAAAAATTCTATAACTATAACTAGAAATTATTTCACGTGCTTTCTACTAACTTTATTTAAAAAAAAAGTTATTCTAGAAATTCATCATGATACTAATGTCGAAGGAAGAATAAGCAAATTTATACTTAAATACACAAATTTTTTAAATAACAAACATTTAATAAATATCGTCGCAATTACAAAATCTGTAAAAAACTTATTTATAAGAAAATATAAAGTTAATAGTAAAAAAATAACTGTATTACCAAGTGGAAGTTCAATTGAAGTTAATAGGAGAATAGTAAAAACTTTGTCTAAAAACTTAAAAATTGGGTATTTTGGATCTCTATCAAAATCTAAGGGTATAAATACTATTATAAAATTGTCTAAAATAGACAAAAACAATAATTATTATATTTTTGGCGGATTAAAAGATGAAATTCAAATATTAAAAAATAAGAACTATGCAAAAAATTTATTTTTTGAAAAAAGCGTGCCGTATTCGTCTGTATCAAAAGAAATGATTGAGATGGATGTTCTATTAATGCCATATACCGAAAAAGTAAAATCATCAGGAGATGTTGATGATATATCAAAATACACCTCTCCACTGAAATTATTTGATTATCTTGCGGTAGGTAAAATTATAGTTACATCAGACTTGGAAGTTTTAAGAGAGGTCATTTCTAACAAAAATGCATTTTTTGTTAAAAATTTTCAAAATATTTATGAATGGAGAATGAAAATAAATGAAATTAAAAATAATAAAATAAAATTAGCTATAATCAACAAAAATAATTTCTTTTTATCAAAAAAATTTAATCACAAATATAGAGTTAGAAAATATTTTAATTTTAATGAAATATAAAAACGTAATTTTTTTTTATCCATCTTTCGAAAAGGGGGGAGTTGAAAAAATTCTAGTGAATCTAGTTAGGTTTTTTTTAATAAAAAATTTAAATGTCACTTTAATAAGCAGTAAATTAAATCAAAAAATAAGTCATTTAAATTTTAATCATATAGTACTCAAAAAGTCCCAAGGTAGATTCTCATCAGCATATAATGGAGCTTGTTCATTAAAAAAAGTTTTAAAGCGCCATAAAAAATTGGGCATAATCAGTAATACAGTTGTTTTTTCTTTACAAAGTAATTCAGCTGCAATTATCATTAGTAAATATTATTCTACAAAAATAATAATAAGAAATTCTGAATATATTCTGGGAGGTTTAATTTCAAAAGATGAAAATTTTTTTAAATCTTTTTTTATATTAATTCAAAAAATCATAATTTATACCTTTTCAAATTATATAATCTCAAATTCAAAGGGATCAGCAGAAATTCTTAAAAAATTTATATTGAATAAAAATATAGAATATATTTATAACCCATACTTAAAAGAAATTAATAAAGTAAAACCAATATCAAACAAAAGAAATGTTATATTATTTGTTGGTAGATTCGTAAAACAAAAAGGGATTATTTATCTTCTTAAAAGCTATAAATTACTTTTAAAACAAAATTATAAATATAAACTTATTCTTATTGGAGATGGTCCAGAAAAAAAAAAAAATTAAAACATTTATAAAAAAAAATAAATTTTCTAATCAAATAAAAATAATTGACTGGAGAAATAATCTTTCTCATTATTATTTTAAATCTAAAATTTTTGTTTTACCCTCTATATATGAGGGTTTAGGAAACGTAGTTATTGAAGCATTGAATCATTTTTTACCTGTAGTAATTAGTGATTGTAAGTCAGGACCTAAAGAAATTATAAAAAATGGTGCTTATGGAAAAATTTTTAAAAACAAAGATGTTAAAGATTTATGTAAAAGTTTAAAATTTGTAAATGATAATTATCAGGATTTCGTTAAAAAAACAATTAAAGGCAATTCTTCCTTAAATAGATTCTTAATTACTAAGCAATGTTCAAAATATTATAATGTTTTAAAAAAAATATGAAAAAAATAGTATTTTGGAGTCCATTTATTGGTAAAGTTGGTACTGTTGGCGCTGTAATAAATTCTGCAATAGCGTTACAAAAAAGCAGAAGATATAAAAGTGTAGTAATAAACTCTCTTGGTGAATTTAATCATTTAAGTAAAGCGTTTAAAAGAAATAAAATTATGGAAGTAAAGCTTTATAAATTTCCTTTTATAAATTATCTTCCGAAAGAAGGTAAAATATTAAGTAGGATAAGTTTTGCTATTCTATTTATCCTAAGTTTTTTTCCACTCTTAAAGTTCTTAAAGAAAAATAATAATATTATTTTCATCTCATATTTATTGACATCTTTACCAATTATACTTTTTAAAATTTTTCCAATTAAACACAAGCTTTATCTAAGAGTATCTGGTAAAATTAACTATAATTTTTTCAGAAAAAAATTTCTTCAATTTGCAATAAACAAAATTGATAAAATTTTTTTTCAAACAACAAAGAGTAAAAAAAAATTTGAAAAAATACTAAATTTTAATAAAAAAAAATTATATTTTTTAGAAGATCCAATCATAGACTTAGATTCTATAAATATTTTAAAGAAACAAAATATTGAGAAAATATATAAACAAAAACCCTTTTTTGTAGCAATTGGACGATTAAGCTCACAGAAAAATTTTCTTTTTTTAGTGAAATGTTTAAAGGAAATTCTTTTGACTGAAAAAAGATACAATTTTTTAATTATAGGAGAAGGTGAGGAGAAAGAATTAATTTCAAATTACATAATTGAAAACAATATTTCTAAATCAATATTTCTTCTTGGATACAAAAAAAATATTTTTAAATATCTGAATAAGTCCTCAGGCTTAATTTGTACTTCCTTATGGGAAGAGCCTGGGTTTATAATTCAAGAAGCTGCATCATGTAAAAAAATAATTTTAACATCTGACTGCGAGTCTGGCCCTGCAGAATTTTTGAATTATGGAAAAAATGGTTATGTATTCAAAAGTAATAATAAAAAAAGTTTTATTAAAAATTTTAATAGAATGATTATAGAGCGTAAAATTCACAAAAAAAAAATTGAAAATAATTATAAAAAAATTATTAACTACACGAAACCTTATTTTTATAATAAAATAAATCTACATTTTACAAAATAATTTTTTAATAAATATTAAACTGAAGAGTAAAAAACTATAAATTTATAATTACATTTAATTTATACAAAAAAAAATTTATATCTATTATAATAACTTATATAAATTTTCTTTTAAATGAATTCAAAATTAATCGATGTAAATATCATAATTCCATATAAAGATAATTATAATTATTTAATTTCTACGCTTAACTCTTTATTTTCGCAGACATACAAAAAATATAAAATTTTAATTATTTATGATGATGAAAATCAAGATGATTTGGAACAAATAAGAAATTTCTTAGCTAGAAAAAAAAGATTAAAAAAAAAAGTAAGAATCTTAGTAAATAAAAAAAATTTAGGGGCAGGAATTAGTAGAAACAAAGGCATTCAAGCAAGCAATTCAAAGTATATTGCCTTTATAGATAGTGATGATTTATGGAAGAAAAATAAATTGAAATTTCAAATAAATTTTATGGAAAAATACAAATTGGTTATTTCTCATACATCATACTATGTTATAAATAAAAAATCACAAAAAATTTCCTCAAGAATAGCGAAAAAAAAAATTTATTATAAAGATTTAATTAGTTCATGTGATATAGGATTGTCTACAGTTATATTAAATACCAAATTCATAAAAAAAAATAAATTTTATTTTCCAAGTTTGAAAACCAAAGAAGATTATGTGTTATGGCTCAAAATAATAAAAAAAATAAATGTAATTTATGGTATTAACAAAAAATTATCTTTTTATAGAAAATTAGATAATTCTCTATCATCCAATAATCTATTAAATTTAAAAAACGGGTATATTGTATATAGAAAGTACATGAAATTTAATATTTTTAAATCTTTTTTCCATCTAATTATTCTCTCATTTAGCTATTTATATAAAAAAATTACAAATGATCTCAATAATAATAACAAATTATAACAAGTCCAAATATTTAAAACAAATGCTGACAAGCTGCTTAAACCAGACAAATAATAATTTTGAAATTATATTTTTTGACGATAAATCAACTGACAATTCAATTGAAATTGCAAAATCATTTAAAAAATTTAGTAAAATGAAAAATAATTTTAAAATATTTTCTCGTCAAACATCCAAATCTAAACATAATTGTTATAATCAAATTTCTGCAATCACATATGCATTAAAACATTGCAAGGGATCATACATTTCACTACTAGATGCTGATGATTTATTTGATAAAGATAAAATTAAAAATTTACACAAGCTTATTAAAAAAAAAAAATATAAAATATTCTATAACTCTTACTTTATCTTAAAAAATGAAAAATTAATCAACAATATCAGACATTATAAAAGTCGAAAATTTTTTTGGCCTGTGTTTCCGCCTACAAGCTGCGTTACGATTGAAGCCAAACTTTTTAAAATTTTATTAAAAAAAATTTCGTTTAAAAGATATCCTACTTGTTGGTTAGATTTTAGATTGGCTACATATGTTTCAAAAAAATTAAAAAA
>MDTG01163567.1_pt1 | contig 26904 bp, 47 predicted proteins | sample 811421 | NCBI WGS metagenome assembly MDTG01 (sample SAMN05326645, study PRJNA326480) | marine metagenome | isolation source: seawater | place: Pacific Ocean: South East | collected 2011
AGATTGTAAAATCTCTCTATGTTCGCCCCACATTCATTTGATAATAAATTCATGAAAGCACCTGTGATATTTGAGCAACAACCATAACAATAGTTATTAAAGCAAGTTCTATATTTTCTTTATAGATTGCTGAAATGAATATTGAAATATTGCCAATCGTGATTAAGGTAATCCCTGTATCGCTTGGTATAGGATAAATGCCTTGTAATCCTAAGAATACAAAGCAAATCCCAACCCACATAACGAGGTTATCAGAATTAACTGATAACCACATTTTTAGTTTCTCTCGATTTTGTAATTGTCGATAAGTCATAACCTACCTCTAAAAATAAATCTCAAGTTCTTAATCGCTTCGCTTGATAAGTGTTTAAGATGTTTGGGCAATGTTCTTTGCCTTTTAACATCTTTTATCAAGTCTCTACGATATTGGCTTTCATCAGAGTAAGGAAATTCTCCCTTAACTTTGAAATCTAATTCTAATTGCTTAGTCATTATTTACCCCCTTTTAAAGTTAATTCTAATTGCTTAGATTTTACATTTTTAGATTTCTTACCTTTGGCTCTCTTAGTCCTATTAATTAGAGATTGCTTAACAGAAACCCCATTCTCAAAGTCAGACCTTGAAACCCCTTGAACATTATTAACAAAATGTTTTTTAATAATTGCTTTGTTATTTTTCCACAATTCCATTAATAACCTAAATTCACATAAAGCGTCTCTCAATGCTGTATGTTGCTCAATGTAATATAAATCTTTTGATAAGTATCTCAACATTGTTTGTGCTGAATAAGATTTATTACCTTTAGCAGTAAGCATTTTTTCTTTATCTTCATCATCTAAAGAATTGAGCCATGTTCTGAATGTTCTATTAGCTAAACAAATAGCTGATATTTCCATTAAGTCAAAATGCTCAATCCCTCTAGGCATATAAAAGGCTTTATCAGAAAGCTGATTTTGAGTTAGTCTAATCGTTCCAACCTTTCTATTGCTTCCAATATCAAAGTTGTAATTATAAGATGTGATGTAATCAACATTTCTTGTAATTAGTTCACGATTAAATTCCCTCATAATTTCTTTCCATTTCTTTACCTTATGTGGATTTTTAAAAGCGTCCTTTTGGGCTTCTTGAAACATAGGATTGATATTGTATATCCACCCCTCGACAAGTTCCCATTCCTCGCTATCCTCGTTATATTGTTTGAACATTCCCTTTTTCTTAAAGTAAGCGTTCTCAATATTCGTAATTACTTCTTCAACATAATAATCCATATTATAAGTTTCAAAAGTATGCTCTTGTGTGATGTCTCCAAATACTGCCCCAAAATGGAAAACCAATCCATGAGTATTAGTATTTTTATAACAACATTCAGTGTCAACAACACAAGCGATTACTCGCTTGTGTTGGTTATGTAAGGCGTTCATTTAGCCACCTTAGTAGTATCGAAGTTCAATAGATTTGCTACCTCATCAATTAATGAATGGGGTGAGCGTTCTATATCTTTCAATACAGTTGCAGTTGCTTCTCTAAGTAGAGTTGCCTTTTCTCCCTTAGTAAGTTTTGCCCATGTTTTAGGTTTAGGCGTTTCCTTTTTATTTATTAAAGACATAGTTAGTCTCTCCATAAATTGCGAGATTGAAAAAGGCTCTCGCTGTTAGCCTTATAATCATCAATTAAGAACAATACATTTATGCACAATATCGTTCCCATACCTGAAAAAAACAGTATGAGATAATCAAATCGTGTAATGTATTCTTGATTGAGTAATCCCTCGCCCCATGAGAAACCTAGCATTATAAATGCTAGGCAACCCATTGAAGCTATAACAATGATTAACTTATTCATCTTGCTAACCATTGTTTTAAAGTTCTGATTTTTCCATTAAGCTGATTAATAGCGTGTTGGTAGTCTTTAAGTTTCTTACCTATCGCTTTAGTCATTTTAGATTGTTTACCAATCTTCATAATGTATAAATCTTTTTCCTCTCTTATCTTGGCTCGTTCCCTTTCGAGTTCGTGCTTGATTTTAAGGATTTTCATTCTCATTCTATCGTGCATTATGCACCCCCTTTGTAATGGGGTTTTACCCCCTTGAAATAATGAGCCATTAGTAAATCTAAAAGCTCTAATTGAATTTCACGATATGTTTCCATATCGCAACCTTTGGCAATTTCCAGCTCAGCCATTTTGCTATCTATTAATATATCTAAATCCATAATTTTCTCCTTGTAATGTTTTATTTTGAATTGTTAAGAATTGTTGCAGGGGTGCATTTACACCTACACCCCCCAGCTATATTTCATGCTCTTTTTCCTAGTGGCTTCCCTTTCTCAATCTTATTTAGGGGGGGAGTCTGATTTCGATTATCTCAATTTCCCTTCTTAACAGTAGTATTATAGCAATAAAATCAGCGATAATGGGGAATTTCAGCGTGAAATTTGCATTTATTTTTTACGCAATTTGGCTCTCAAATAGGGGGGTTTTGAGACCTGTTTTGACCACAGCCTGGCGGCCCCTCCATACGTACAACTTTTGGATTTTTTACTGTTTTACAAAAGGGCAGATTAGGTATCATAATGATACTCTCTTACATGAAGTTTAAAAGAAGCTTAGTATATGCTCGAACCACGGGGTCTTCCCCATATACCCAACAAAAATAATTCTTGACACCCCCTCGAAAATTTGATATAATTCACATATGAAGAATGAAATCGCAACCAAGATGTCTCCAGAGGGATTAACCATTGCTAACACTTATTTAGAAGTTGGCAATGTCCCAGCAGTTTGCGCCCGTCTAAAAATGGACACAGCTAAAGTTTCAGAAATGTTAAACAAACGAGAAATCAAAGCTTATATAGACCAAGTCTACCTGGACACTGGTTATCGCAATCGATTCAAACTAGCAAACTCACTAGACGACCTAATAGAACGGAAGCTTGAAGAAGCTGAGGAATCACAAATCTATACAAACAAAGATCTAGCCGATCTATATGTAATGGCACACAAAATGCGTGTAGACGAAATGAAGGCTATGACAGAACTTGAGAAGGCAAAAGCATCAAATATAAAAAATCAAACAAACGTACAAATTAATTCCGAGTTGCCTTTTGGTCAAGGTAACTATGGTAAGTTAATGGAAAAACTTTTAAAGGAGGATGATAGTGGTAAATAACCATATGCAGTCATCAGTGACTGATTTATCAACTTATAGAATGGGCGAACTACGAGCCGATACAATCGTAGATAGTAAAGGAAACTATGGAGCTAGATTTTACGATAATGTAGGAAATATTATCGCATATGAACTCTATAAAGGACATAGTGAGATGTATGCAGAAAATGCAGCAGAGAACTATGTATTTGGAATTAAAAAAATTGTACAGCAAGGAAGTAACTAAACGATTTTACGACGTTTTGGCAAGTCCAAAACAATTTAGCGTGGGCAGATTTGACCCCAATGACCCCGCTGTAGCTACAGGATTGATTGGAGCACCAGCATGTGGGGACGTTATGAAGTTACAATTAAAATTAAACAAGGAGAACATAATCACGGACGTCAAATTTAAGACGTATGGTTGTGGCTCCGCTATCGCATCATCTACAATGTTTGTAGAGATGCTAAAAGGCAAGACAATAGAAGAAGCTAAGGAAATCAAAGATAAGGATATTGCGTCTGCACTTGATTTACCGCCTATCAAATTACATTGTTCCGTTCTGGCAGAAGGTAGTATTAAAAATGCTATACAAAACTGGGAGGAAAAACATGTGGAAAAAATTTCACAAACTAATGAAAGCAGGAAGACTGCCGAAAGTAGTTAACATGTTGTTTTAACATGGAAATCACGGATATAGCATATGAAAAGCTCTTGGAAAGATCGAAGAAAGAGGGGAACAATTACTTTTTCATCGCTCTGCGTCCAAACGGCTGTGCTGGTTTTGAGTATCAGTTTGATTTTGCTGATGATACCGTTAAAAATGGTCACCACGACCATTACACGGTGTACGAGCGCGAGATCAGAGTAATAATCGATGCCATGTCATATGCTTATCTAAAAGAGGTAGTCTTGGACTACCAAACGCGAGGACTTAACGAAGAATTTATCTTTGTTAATCCACAAGCGACTGCAGCCTGTGGCTGTGGTCAATCAGTAGGATTCTAATATGAATAAACTATTATCACTGCTTATTGCAGTACCTATGTTCGTATCAGCAGGCTGGTCGACAGACTCAACAGTTGGCACAGATTACATTTGGAGAGGCGTAAGTCAGACCCAAGGTGATCCATCATGGCAACAGAATCTTATGTTTGATACCGATAATGGTTTCTACGCTGGTCTTTTCTTAGGTAACGTAAAGTTAACTGACGAAACTGATGTAGAAACTAGTATGTGGGTTGGAAAACATACTCAAATGGGTTGGTTAGGTTTAGATTTAGGTTATATAAAATATGACTATCTAGATGAGACTGCACCTAGCTTTGAAGAAACCTTTGTAGGAGTTGACTTTTGGAAAGTTAATGCTATGTGGTTTAAAGATATGGACACCGATTCTGAATATTTAGAATTAGGTTTTGACGTACTAGACCTTGGAAAATGGGGTATGGAAGTCATGCACATGTCTGACGATATGAACTTAGATATGTTCGGATTAAAAATGAAGTATCATATGTCAAACAAACTAAAAGTAAACTTTACAGTTTACGAAGAAGAACAACTTGTTTCTTTGAGTTATGTTTGGTAAATGGAACAGGCATTTAGTCTAATAGCTGACCTTGGAGCCCCTATCGCAGGGGCTTTGGCAGCTGGAGTATTTATATTTATTATTATGAAGCAGATAATGTCTGGAGTAGTTGGACAGATAGGTACACTAAAAGGTTTCGCTGAAAGTCTCGTAACCAGAATTAAAACAATGAATAATGATATGATTAGATTAGACACTAGCGTAAGTAGCGCACTAGATCTTACACCAGATTTAGATAGAATTGCAAGAACTGAAAACTTTGTAGAGGACGGAAAGCTAGACGTAAGGAGAGACTAATGGAAACTTTAGTATTTTACGTTGAAGAATTTGGATTCCCTGTAGTAGCAATGGTGGGACTTGGATATTTCGTATATTATGTCTGGAACACAATGACGAACGTGATTGGGCCAGCAATAAAAGAAATGCATTTCGCACTAATAAAGCTGATAGACCAAATACGTATGCTCGATAACGATATGATTCGTTTACAGCAAAAGGTAAACACTGTTTTACAAATGAAAGAAAATGAGAAAAAAAGACACAATAAAGGGAAATGAGCCTGTCCTTATATTAGTAGGTTTATGTATATTATTTGTGATGGGGCAAAGCGTTTTTGCTACCGAATTAGTACATAAGTTTGGCTCGCCTAGTTTTAGTGGGATTAATCAATCTGCACACTATCTAACTATTGATGAACAAGAACGAACAAGAAAAGAAGCACTAGCACAAAAAGCTCAAGATGCTTTAGAAGAAGCGCAGCGAGAAGCTGAAAACACAACACTTGCAAAATTTCTAAGAAACTTAGAAAGCAGAATTTATTCTACACTTGCAAAGGACATTTCCGAGTCTTTATTTAATTATGATACTCCAGGCACCGTAGAAAATCCTATATTTGGAGAAATCTGGTTAGAAGGAAATAGAATCCTTTGGCTAAACGATGGCATTAACATCACACTAACTGTTGAAGAATGGATGGATGGAGTTCTACTTTCTACTACTACAATTGTAATACCTGTAGGACAGTTCGGTGGATGCTTCTCCGATTGTGCAACTGGTTAAAATACTCTTAACATTATTTATAATTCAAGGCTGTGCTGTAATTGGCATGCCTCAATCAAACTTGGACTGCGACGAGGATTTCTTAGCCTGCGTTCAAGGTCCTGTTATTCAACCTTCTGCTACAGAGCAGTTGTTAAATTTACCATACCCAAACCAAAAAACTATAGTAGCTGTCTACCAGTTTAATGACTTAACAGGTCAAAGAAAAGGTGGAGATAATATAGCTAGTTTTAGTACTGCAGTAACCCAAGGCCCACACCATATACTAATTGAAGCATTAAGAGATGCAGGTAGAGGAAACTGGTTTGTAGTCGTAGAAAGAACAGGTTTGGATGGACTTACGAAAGAAAGACAATTAGTGCGAACTACCTTTGAAAATTACAATGGTGGTGACGGAAAAACAATTTTAAAACCCCTGCTATATGCAGGAATGATTATTGAAGGTGGCATAATTAGTTATGACACTAACATAAGAACTGGGGGTAACGGTGCTCGATACTTAGGTATTGGGATGAAAAATCAATATCGCGAAGATATCGTTACAGTAACATTAAGAGCAGTATTAGTTCAAACAGGAGAAGTCTTGTTAAATGTTACAACCACAAAGACCATATTATCTACTGGAGGTGGAGGCGATGTATTCAGGTTCATAGAACTTGGTACGGAACTCGTCGAAATGGAAAGTGGTTATACGGAAAACGAAGCTGTTGGACACGCCACAAGAGCTGCTATTGAAGCGGCTGTATACGGTTTAGTTGTTCAAGGCCTCGAAAAAGAGGTTTGGGATTTTGATTACTCAAGCCTGGGAGAAGAAGAATGAAAAAGATAATTGGACTATTCGCGATATGTCTATCTTTTGGAGCGTTCGCTGGGAACAATGATATTTATATTACCCAGACAGGTACAGGCCTTACATTGACTATTGATCAAATAGGTGCTACTAACAAAGTTGGTACATCTAGCTCAAGAGCTACTTTGTCAGGCACATCTATGACCGTAGATATAGACCAGATTGGAGATACTAACTCCTTTCTAGCATCTATTCTACAAGGCAACTCATCTAGTTGGACGTATAGCGTTACTGGTGATTCTAACTCAGCTACTTTTGCTGTGGGAGGATCTGGCGATGCACAAAACTCTGACTTTGATTACATAACAGTTGGGGATAGTAATACTCTCAGCTGGACACAAGGTGCAGCTTCAACTGCTACCGGAGCTAATAACGATTTTACAATCACTGGTACTTCTAATAGTATTACTGGTGTATGTGAGGTTGTGGGTTGTATAAATAATTGGACAGTAAGTGGTAATAGTAATGCTATTACAACATCACAAACAGGTTCGGCTGACCATGCTATTACAGTAGCATTAACTGGTAGCTCAAATACTGTTACTATTGACCAAACTGATACTGCAAGCACGAACGTTGCAAACATAATATCTACCACATCAAATGGTACTATTAATGTAGACCAATGCGCATCTGGCTGTTAGCACTTTTTAGTGTCTCGGCCTTGTCAACTGAAATAGGAGAGATATCTGAATTACGGGGTACCGGCGAGATAACTAGAAGAGATTCTGGAGACTCTTTAGAAGCACAACTAGAATCAGATATCCTCCCTTTCGATGATGTTAGGACAGGAAACGGTAGACTAGCCATTGAATTTTTAGACTCCTCAGTCGTAAGACTCACAGAACAATCAAAATTAATCATAGATGAATACATTTATGACCCAGACCCAAGCAAGTCAAAAATGGCACTCAATATGGCGTCTGGAACAGCTAGGTTTATTTCAGGAAAGTTCGGTAAAATGAACAAAGAGAATATAAGCATAAAGACTCCCACAGCTCAGATAGCTATTCGTGGGACAGATTTCACAACAACAGTAGACGAGCTAGGAAGAAGCCTCGTTATACTACTTCCTGATCAGTTCGGAAACTCATCAGGAGAAATAACAGTAACAACAGCAGCAGGAGTAGAAGTTCTCAATGAGGCCTTCCAAGCTACTATGGTGTCAACATTTGAACAAAGACCAACACCGAAAGTTAAACTCTCTGGTATCACACTTGGAATGATTGATAATATGCTTATAGTAAATAAGCCCCAAGAAGTCGTACAAGCTGTAGAAGAACAAGAAGCAGGTACATCACCGACTGCAGAACTAGACAAAGATTTTTTCGAAGATGCCCCAGATTTAGACTGTGACGCATTAGTAGAAGAATGTGACGAAGAAACAGAGGAAGTTACAAGGTTAGACATAGATTTATTAGGTGTAGAATTTCTCGTAGACTTACTAGCATTGGTAGAGACTACAAATAAGAAAGGTGGACAAGCAACTCAGTTAAACGGAGTAGAACTCGAAGGTATAATAGCAGGATTTGATCCAGTATACCAAACTTATACATTTGTTGAAGGAGATGTAATTTATTTTGTTCATGAAGGAGTGAACACTTACGATATAGGTATCGACACTAATGCAGGTACTTATTTATATATTAACAATGCAGGTTTAATTATGGAGGTAAATATTAATGGTGCGGGCGATAACGTTATTATTATTAATCAGTCCCCTTAGTTTTGCAGGAGATAATACTCTTACTATAACTACAAAAGGGACTAACAACTCTATCACTACAAAACAAGTAGGAAATGGTAATAGTACTTACATTCTCTGTGGTGCAGGTTCAAGCGGTACTATGTCTGGAGCCAACTACTCTTCTCATAGCTGTACAAATGCTGTATGGAGTAGTACTGTAGAAGGCAATAGTAATACTGTTAAGATGTTTACTGTATGGTCAAACAATATAGGTAACGCAAGTACTGTAACTATAGACGGAAATGATAACTATGCATATATTGACCAGGATGAAGATGATAACACAGTAACTATTACTCAGACAGGAAACAATAATCATGCAGAATCTTTGGGTTCAGGAGACGATAACGTTTACTCAACAACTCAAACAGGAAATAGTAAATATGCAAAGATATTTTTCTTTGGAGATGACTCTAATATTACTATAAATCAGTATGGTACTGGAGAACATAATTCTTATATCTACGGAAATGGAGGTGCACATAATAATATAGCGAATGTTACTCAATATGGAAGTGGAAATAAAGATGCAGACATATTCTTTTATGCTTCTGACAATGAAGTAGACTTAACACAATATGGAACAGGTGCTCACACAGCAAATATGAAATTTTATTCAACTGGATATGATGTAGATGTAACACAATTAGGTGCTACTAATCAATCATATACCGCAACTTTTAACTGTACGTCAAGCTGTACAAAAACAATATCAATTACACAACAATGAAAGAAGAAAAACTCTTACAAGTCGTTAATCTATCCCCAAGTGAAAGCTGGATAGAGAAAATAGTAGAAATTCACCCCATGAGACAGGTCTTTTGGATGTCAATAGTGCAAATATCCGTATTTGGATTCATGTTAGCATCATTTAAAGTGATAGACTTAGTTGTCTCGTGAACAAATTATTCAATTTAGGACTTATGTCCGTATTTCTAGGACTCCTTGTATGGAATCCTAGCCCTTTTCAAATACTAGAACTAAAAGTATTTGATTATCTTATCATGAGTACTCCAGAAGTACAAAATGAGAACATTCTGATAGTAGATTTAGACGAAGAAATAGTAGAAGCATACGGAGGTTATCCATTACCGAGAGACTTATACGCCGCTATTATCGGAAACACGAGTGCTGTGCCTGGCATTACAGTGTTGATGCCAGACCCTGACTTACGAAACCCCTTAAATGACCAAAAACTCGCTTCTGTAATGCAAAAAGTGCCCACAGTCCTAGCGAGTGCTGTATCTAACCAGAGTGAAGAACAAGGACCTCATGTTGGAACTGCTCAATTAGGAGAAGATCCTACGCCTTGGCTCTTCAAATATCCAGGAGTTATCAGAACTGAGAAACATTTAGCACTTACAAGAGAGGGAGCAGGTATTGTAACCGCAACTCCAGAGATAGATGGAGTAACTAGACGAGTTCCTTTGGTCTATAATGTTCAGAATAAATTATATCCATCCTTCGCTTTAGAACTCTTACGCGTGGGAGTTGGAGACCCATCATATCAACTACGTACTGGCATTGCAGGAATCGAGTCAGTAAGAATACCAAACTATCCAACCATAACAACTGACCCCTATTCAAGAATTTTCCTTAATTGGAATACTAAATTTTACAGACAATCCGCATCAGACTTTATGAAAGCACCTATTGAGGCTCCTTTCATTATAGTAGGAGTAACTGCAGAAGGTGTAGTCAATCCAGTAGCGACTCCTGCAGGCTCAATGATGCCTCATGAACTTCAAGCTAACCTTCTACATAATCTAATTGAAGGTACATCACCATCCATCCCGACATGGAATGTCACAGTAGAGTTGGGAGCTGCAGTTCTGGCTCTACTGCTGATTTTACTAGCTTCAAGAAGTGTCTACTTCTCTTTACCTATGATAATTATCGTAGTCGGTGGGTCTATATACGCAGTCCTGGAAGCTTATAAATCTTCTTACTTGCTTGACCTTAGCGGTGTCGTAATTATCTCCATTTTGTTTTGGAGTATTGTAACTTTCAAGAGTTTCATTACAGAGTATTTGCAGAAACTTCGAATCAAACAACAATTTGGGACGTATGTTAGTCCCGACTTAGTGAAAAAATTACAGGAAGACCCATCATTACTGAGATTGGGTGGGTTCACGGAACAACTAACTTTTCTTTTTTCGGATATACGAGGATTTACCCCCATCTCTGAAAAATACCAGAAAGATCCACAAGGACTTACCAGACTCATTAACCGTTTTCTTGACAATCAGACTGAGATTATTTTAAAACATGGAGGCACAATTGATAAATACATGGGAGACTGTATTATGGCATTTTGGGGCGCTCCTTTACCAGACGAGAACCATATAGAGAATGCAACAAAAGCCGCTATTGAAATGAGAATAGCTTTGGAGAAACTAAATGAAACACTTAAAGAAGAAGGACTCGATCAAATCAACACAGGAGCTGGAATTAACTCAGGACCGTGCGTGGTTGGAAATTTTGGAAGCAGCACTCGTTTTGACTATTCCGTATTGGGTGATGCTGTCAATCTTGCTGCTAGACTAGAATCTAGTTGTAAAGAGTATGACGCAGACTTGATAATATCTGAGCACAGTTTAGTTGACGGCTATGATTACGAGTTCTTAGACGAAGTCACAGTAAAAGGCAAGTCGGAACCAGTTAAAATATATACCATACGAAAATAGTACTTGACAAGAAGTTCATATTTTGATATAATTTTCACTATAGATGTGGATATTTCCACAAAGAACAAAAAGGGGATAATAATGGACTCAGTAGAACAAGTAGCTGCGGAATTAGCAAAACACGAAGCAGTTTGTGCTGAGCGTTGGAAAACAATTTTTAACAAGATAGATGCTATGGAAAAGGGAGCTTCGGACAGATTTAATGGAATCGATGACCAAGTATCTCGAATAGAAACTATATTATTAGGATGTGCAGGTTTTTTACTTGTCTCCTTAATCGGCGTTGTTGGAACAATGATAACAATGCATTAGGAATAAAATTATGATGGAATATGACAAAAAAGATTTAACAAAATCACCTAAAGTTAAAGGTAATAAGAAAGAATTACCTGAAGGCTGGGAACTTAACTTGATTAGAGGTGTTTGGAAGCTGAGAGATGCTGAAGGAACTCTACTTATTTTTGCTACAGAAGAATTAGCATGGGAACATATCAATGGCAAAGAAGACTAAAACAAGTACTATGGAAGAAGCTTTGGCTAGAGCAGTCGAAAACTTCGAGGATAATACTGGAGAAGTCGTAACAGAAGAAGTACCAGCAATGGCAGCTAGAGTCAAAAAATTACTAGCACGCAAGAAAACCTTGCAAAGACAAAGAAAGAATTTTTTACCTAAATCTTTGAAGTGAAGAAGAAACTTCCTCACGCAGAAAGAATAAAAATCTGCGAGAGATGTCCAGAGTATGAAAAACGCTGGAGAAACTGCAAAGTATGTAAATGTTTTATGCCCCTCAAAACTAAAATTAGATGGGCTGAGTGTCCACTCGGTAAATGGACTTAAAACTGGAGGTGATTCTCAGAGTTTTTGAAGAGTAGGTGACCTAATACTAAGCGCAAAAGCATGAATGTAATTTCATGACACGGAAATAACTCATAGGTCCCGACTCTTCCCCTTTTGGGATATTATTATGGAAAAATTACAAATTATAATGGGATGGCACGCAGATTGGATAAGCGGATGGCAAGAAAAACTTGGCCTTGATGATTACACAATGTGGTGGCTATCATTTGGCAAAGGAATAATCGTAGGATTAATATTAGTATGGCTTTTTTAAGAAAAATATGGAATATCGTTACTGGCAAAGACCTAAATGGGGACGGCAAAGTAGATATAAAAGATAAATTAATAAGCGCAGAAAGAAAAGCTGCAAAGAGAGTCTACAAGGCTAATATAAATAACAATGAATAGAACAATGGCAGAGGCAAAAGCCTATTACAGAGCATCGTTAGGACACGGTGTGAAGTATATCACAGAAACTACAATGATACAGAATTTTCCACTTCAGGGAAAAAGTTCTCAAAAGAACTTCGTAGTATTCGCCCATAAATCCACAATAACAGTAGATGCTAGTAATGAATCGTTCGCCTTGACTGGGGAAGATAATTTTACTGGCTTTAATCCAACCTTTACATACGGAAATGATTCGTTTGTATTAACAGTTGTTACAAAAAATTTAACAGAAGCAAGAAAATTTAATAATACTAGTGGAGCCTTTGGGGGCTTGTTTATTTGTACGAAAGATACTAATATGTTATACAGAATGGTATCTAATGGCACAACCGTAACCGCAGTCAGATTGATGGGCTTTGACGAACAAAGAGTCAATTGCCTACCGTGGTTCAATGGGACTTTACTCACAGGAACAGAATTAGTCTGGGAGTAAGCCGAGTGTCCGAAAGGACAAATAGGGGAAAGATATGTTAGATCTTCTAGTATGGATTACTAAATTAATATCAGTAATTCCAACAATCGTAATGGGAGCATCGTTAATTGCTGCCTTAACACCTACACCAGTAGATGACGGTTGGTTAAAAAAGATTTACAAAGTTATCGATTGGTGTGCGTTAAACGTATACAAAGCGAAAGACAAGTAAACTATCACAATGAGCCGCTTTGCGGCGGCTTATTCTACCTTTAAGGAGGTAATATGGATCTGTATGAAAAGTTCGAGTTACCAAGTCAAATGCAGAAGATTGAGAAATCTGTAGCAATATTGATTATGCAACATAGAGCAAGACTAGAGAAATTACACAAGCTGAAAGATTACAGCACAATGAAAAAATGTAACTTTCGAGAAAAACAATTAGATAAATTGTTAAACAGAGGATAAAATCATGAAAATGAGACTATTAGGAGCAGAAGCAGCTTGCGGTACTTCCGTAGGAGCAGCCTCCACATTTCTAAATTCTAATTACGTTAGAATTTTCAACAATACCAACTCAGTTCAAGTCGTGACGATAGCAAATGCATCAGATGTCACTTTAGGAAGCATTAAAGTTGCTGCCTATGGTACTGAGATATTGTATAAAGAAACAAGCGATCAAATCTTTGCTGCAGTCAACACTGTATTTGGTACACCAGTATTCGTAGACTAATGGCAACTAGAGACCCCAGGTTAAAAAGGGCTGGAGTTAGTGGTTTCAATAAACCTAAAAGAACACCTGGACACAAAACCAAATCACATATTGTAGTTGCTAAAGAAGGCAATAAAATAAAGACTATTCGTTTTGGACAGAAAGGAGCCAGTACAGCAGGGAAACCTAAAGCTGGAGAATCTGCTAGAATGAAAGCAAAAAGAAAAAGTTTTAAAGCAAGACACGCAAAGAACATAGCGCGTGGTAAAATGTCCGCCGCATATTGGGCCGACAAGGTTAAATGGTAAGGAGAAAACTATGCCGAAAGGAAAAGGAACATATGGGTCACAAGTAGGACGCCCTAAAAAGAAGAAACCTATGAAGAAACCAGGAAAGAAAAAGTCTGGCGGTAAATTAACAGCAGCTCAGAAGAAATTGCCTAAGGCACTTCAAGCAGCTATTAAAAGGAAGAAAAAGTAATGCCCAGAAAAGCTAAAAAATCTCCTGCTAAGAAGAAAAAGTCCACAGTAAACTCAGCAGGAAACTACACTAAACCCACTATGCGAAAAAATCTCTTTAATAGAATTAAAGCTGGTGGGAAAGGTGGAGCACCAGGTCAATGGTCTGCAAGAAAAGCCCAAATGTTAGCAGTAGCTTACAAGAAGGCTGGAGGAGGCTATAGAAAGTAATGGATCCAGTAAGTGTATGGGATAACTTATCATATATTGATGGTATATTATTTTCCATATGGTTAGGATTACTTTACTGGGGCAAAGGCTGGATAGATAATTATTGGAGGAATAAATAATGGCTCTAAAGAAATCTCAAAAGTCCTTAAAGAAGTGGACAAAACAAAAGTGGAGAACAGCAAGTGGTAAGAAGTCGTCTAAGACTGGAGAAGTCTATGCACCTTCTAGAACTATTGCTAAATTAAAATCCACTAAAGCAGGTAAGAAAAAACTTGCAGCTGCCAATAGAAAAAAGAGAGCAGCTACTAAAAAAGGAAAACAACACGCTCGTCATGGGCTACACAAAGGAAAGAAAAGATAGTGGAATCAAAAGTAAGCGGACAGAAGTTATGGTTAGATGAAGGAATAGTACATAGTACTAAATTCATGAAACAACTTATGACAGCAGAAAAAACTAGAAGTTTGAGTCCAGCAGAAGAAAAACTAAAGAATCTTTCCGCCGCTTATGTATACTTATATAACAAGGCTCTCGTTCTAGGACTACTAGAAGAAGATGAAGAAAATTTATTTGAAGACGAGATATTACATTGATACAAGTAAGCAGAACTGACGTCTTATCGGACAGTTTAATGAAATTCGACGAACGACGCTTCGTCAAACTACCAATCGAAGGCTATATGGATTTGTTGGGAATAACTCCCAACAGTTCTCAACACGCCATTATTAATGCAATTAATTCACCAAAATATCGTTTTGTTACTGCTGCGGTTTCTCGTAGACAGGGCAAGACTTATATTGCAAATATTATAGGACAGTTAATCACATTAGTTCCAGGAGCTAATGTATTACTTATGTCACCAAACTACTCATTATCACAAATTTCTTTTGAATTACAAAGAAGTTTGATTAAGCACTTTGACTTGGAGGTAACAAGAGACAATGCAAAAGATAAAGTTATTGAACTTACGAATGGTTCTACAATCCGTATGGGGTCTGTTAACCAAGTGGACTCAGTTGTGGGTAGAAGCTATGATCTCATCATATTCGATGAGGCCGCTCTCGTTGACGGGAGGGATGCTTTCAATGTTGCGCTCAGGCCCACACTAGATAAAGAAAACTCTAAAGCAATCTTTATATCTACTCCAAGGGGTAGAAACAATTGGTTTGCAGAGTTCTGGCACAGAGGATTCTCAGATGAGTTTCCAGAATGGTGTTCTATTAAAGCCACCTATCATGAAAATCCTAGAATTTCCGAACAAGACATTAACGAAGCTAGAAAAACTATGTCTGAATCAGAATTTAATCAGGAATATATGGCAGACTTCAATGTATTTGAAGGACAAGTATGGGCATTTAATCATGAAGAATGTGTCGCAGACTTAGCTGAGATAGATACAAGCAAGATGGATGTGTTTGCAGGAATGGACGTAGGTTACAGAGACCCAACTGCCTTTTGTGTTATCGCATACGACTGGGATGAAGAAAAGTATTATTTATTAGATGAATATTTTGATTCTGAAAGAACTACTGAACAACACGCTATAGAGATACAAAAACTTATTGCAAAATGGGATATTGATTATATTTATATTGATTCTGCAGCTCAGCAAACAAGATATGATATGGCACAGAATTATGACATCACGACAATCAACGCAAAGAAATCTGTATTAGATGGTATAGGGCATGTGGGTGGTATAATTGATAATGATAGACTTTTAGTTCACCAGAAGTGCGAAGAGAGTTTAATAAGTCTAGACCAGTATCAGTGGGATCCAAATCCTAATTTATTAAGAGAAAAACCTAAACATAACTATGCGTGTCACATGGCAGACGCCTTACGGTACGCACTTTATTCGTTCGAGACAAGTGTTACATCATTCTAATATACCCCACCAAAAAATAGTTCTTGACATATGCTCGAATATTTGGTACAATTCTAATATAGAAGTAGGTTTATGACTTTAAAAAGAGATTTAGTAAAATATGTTCGAGACAAAGCCAAGTCTAAATATAATAAAGGAACGGAATGTTATATTTGTGGCAGTCAAGAAAATTTAGACTTCCATCATTTTTATGGTCTAACCGAGTTACTGGAAGTTTGGTTAAAGAAAAATAAAATAACCATAAACTCCGAAGAAGAGATTTTAGGTGTTCGAGAAAGATTTATAAAAGAAGAACACGAAAAACTTTATGACCATGCTGTTACACTATGTCATAGCCACCATTTAAGATTACATGGTATCTATGGGAAACGCCCAACACTAATAACAGCAAAGAAACAACAACATTGGGTAGAGATACAGAGAAACAAACATGGCATGGTATGATTTTTTAACAGGTGGAAATAGAGATACGGAGGAGAAACTCAATCCGTCTCAATTCATCATATCAAGAGACCAAGGATTAGAAGTCCTCTCTAGAGAAAATGTTACTAATTACAGAAACGCTTACGAACAATTAGAAGTTGTAAACCGAGCAGTCAACATGATAGTGGATGACGCTGCGGAAATACCTTTTGATGTAGGAGAGCAAATTACTGGAATAGATAGCGTATTTAAAGGAATAAGAAGAACAAAAGTTAACTTATTACTAAATATACAACCTAACCCATTTCAAGATGTAAGTGCATTTAAAAGAAACCTCATAATTGACTTATTGATTGATGGTAATATATTTATATATTTTGATGGTGCACATCTGTATCATCTTCCCGCAGACCACATGGTTATTCATACTGATGATGATACTTATATAGAAAAATATACATATGACCACAGTATAGATTATAGCCCAAAAGAGATTATTCACATAAAAGAAAACAGTTTTAACTCTATCTATAGAGGAGTTCCTAGACTTAAGCCAGCATTTAGAACAATGCAACTTTTATCTAGCATGAGAAATTTTCAAGATAACTTCTTTAAAAATGGAGCAGTACCAGGATTGGTACTAAAATCACCAAACACACTTTCTGAGAAAATAAAAGAAAGAATGTTATCGGCTTGGGTTGCAAGATACAATCCACAGTCTGGTGGAAGACGTCCACTATTTTTAGATGGTGGATTGGAAGTTGAGAATCTTACAGAAGTTAACTTCAAAGATTTAGATTTCCAAGATGGTATTAAAGCAAATGAGAAAATAATCTTAGAGGCTTTAGGAATACCACCAATTTTAATGGATGGCGGTAATAATGCGAATATTCGCCCTAATCACCGTCTTTATTATTTAGAAACCGTATTGCCAATAATTAATAAGATTGCATACGCTTTCGAGAGATTCTTCGGTTTTAAACTGGACGAAGAAGTATCAGGAATACCTGCGCTTCAACCAGAGTTAAAAGACCAAGCAGCGTACTACGCTACACTTGTGAACACTGGTATACTAACACCGAATGAAGCAAGGGAGGCTTTACGACTTGAGAAGATCAACGGATTCGATACACCCAGAGTTCCTGCAAATATCGCAGGCTCGGCAAGTAATCCAGCAGAAGGCGGAAGACCGCCCGAAGAAACAGAGGACTAATTATGACAAAAGATATGATGGTAAAAGCTCTTTCAGATTTCATCGCCAGCAAAGGCATGGAAACTATTAGCTTGCCCGACTATAAAGCACTTGGAAGTGAAGTTCCAGTCAAAGACTTTTTGCTTAGACGAGCATTTGGTTCTTGGACTAGAGTACTTTCAGTGATGAATAAACGTTATCCTGTCCAGGTGGTAGCACCAAAGGTAGAGGAAGTAACAGCACCTGAACCTAAAGCTACTAAAAAAGGAGAGAAATAATGTCTGATAAACTATTTCACTGGACGTCTAATCTCAAATCTTTAGGAGAAGACGACGACGGTTGCTTACAAATCAAAGGCTCCGCAAGTACAATCGATTTAGATCGTGCAGGCGACATAATTGAAGCACAAGCATGGACAAAATCAGGCGGATTGGAAAACTTTAAAGGTAATCCAATAATCCTATTTAATCACGACTATAATAAACCTATAGGACGTGCTACTGATTTAGAAGTTACCGACAAAGGCTTAGATATAACTGCAAAGATATCAAAAGCTGCCGGCGATGTGAAAGAATTAATTAAAGATGGCGTACTTGGAGCTTTTTCTGTTGGTTTCAAAGTCAAGGACGCTGATTATATGACTGAAACCGATGGATATAAAATTAAGGACGCGGAACTTTTTGAAGTTTCTGTAGTATCAGTGCCTTGCAATCAGGGAGCAACATTCTCTATTGCAAAATCATTCGATAATATAGAAGATTATAGAAAATTCCAAAACCAATTTATTAAGGCTAACTCAGATGCAGCAGCAGACGCTGTTAAAATTGAGCAGCCAAGCGGGGAGCAATCCCATAACATGGAGACTAAAATGTCAGAAGAAAAGAAGACTCCTGAAGCGGGCTTTGACCTTGAGTCATTCGCAAAAGAAGTGGCAGAAAAAACTGCAACTACTATTGCTATGAAGCAAGCAGAAGCTAAAGCAGCTGAAGAAAAGGCTTTGACTGAGCAGGCTGAAAAGCAAGCAGAAGTTGAAGTTCAAGAAAAAGCTGTTCAAGAAGCTAAACAGGAAGAACAAAAAACTGTAATCCAAGCAGGATTATCAGGAGCTGAAAGGCTTATTGAAGATGTTGAGAAAAGAGTTAACGAAAAACAAGAAGATCTTGGTAAAGTAGTTAAAGAACTTGAAGCTCAGCTTGTAGAGAAATCATCAGAAATCATGAGTATTCGTGAGTCAAAAAGACACTTCGGTGATAGAACAGGAAGCACAGACTGGAGAACAGAATTTAAAGAAGATATAATCGACGCTAAATTTGCTGGTCTTGCTACAGGAAAAGGTTGGAATAACGACCATGCAAAATCATTAATGGAAAAAGTTAATGTAATGTCAGGTGTTGAAGTATCATCAGCTGATTTTGAGCAAATCGTTTCAACTAACATTGAAAGAGATATTCAAAATGAGTTAGTATTGGCTCCTCTATTTAGAGAAATCCCAATGAACTCTGCTAATATGATTATCCCAATCTTACCAGATGCAGGTTATGCTGAATTTACAGCTAACCAAACAGCTTCTGGAAGCGCACCGAAAGGTAACTTAGACCCAAGAGGCGATGCATATGATCCAGGTAATGGAGCAGGTGTCGACTTAACTGAGAGAACACTTTCAACTAAAAAATTAATTTCACAATCATACCTAGGTAATGAAACTGAAGAAGATGCTATTTTACCAATCCTTCCTTTAATTAGAGAGTCAATGGTGAGATCACACGCTAGAGGTATTGAAAATGCACTTTTAGTTGGTAATCACGCTGACGGTATCTATGGCACCGCAGGCAAGTCTTTCGAAGGTCTTGTAACAATGGCTGGGTCTAACAAGACTCAATCAGCAACAGCTTTTGCTTCTGATAAATTAACAGCAGCTCAGTTGTTAGGTGCTAGAAAGAATATGGGCAAATATGGTATTAATCCTTCAGACGTAGTATACGTTGTCTCACAAAGAGGCTACTACGAATTACTAGAAGATGCTGAGTTCCAAGATGCTAACCTAGTTGGTAATCAGGCAACTAAGCTAACTGGTGAAATTGGAACTGTATTTGGTTCAAGAGTATTAATGTGTGATGAGTTCGCTGCTGCAGCAACTTCAAAAATGCACGCTCTTGCAGTTAACCCAAGAAACTATGTAATGCCAAGACTTAGAGGTATAACCATTGAGTCTGATTATGAAGTAGCTAATCAAAGAAGAGTCCTAGTGGCTTCTCAAAGATTAGGTTTCACTGACATGATCGATGGCGCGACTTCTTGTCACGTACTACAGTACAAAGCTAGTTAATAGCTAATAACGGTTTTGTGGGGTTTACCTAAAACCCCACACTTTTTAACTATGGCAGACTTAATAACAGTAAATGAATACAAAGACGCAGAAGGACTCCGAGGAGAGAAGGATGACGACCGTCTAGCTGTTATGGTACCTCTGGTATCTGATTTAGTTAAGAAGTATTGTGGAACAAGTTTTGTAGACTTTTATTCCTCAGCTAAGGTTGAAACTATTACAATCAATGACAACTACACAAGCACCATTACAATGAGTGAAAGTCCGTTAGTTACGGTTGATAAAGTAGAAGAAAGACCTGATTATGGAAGTCCATATGTAGAGCTTACTACTGGAAAATATGAATATTATCCAGACCTCGATGGAGATGCTATTGTAAGAACTAATGAAAGTGGAAATCCAATCTCTTGGAAAAAAGGTGTAGGTTCTGTAAAAGTTACTTACAAAGCAGGATATTCAACATGTCCAAGTGATTTAAAACTAGCACTCTTTGATTTAGTAAATTATTATATGAAAGACGAGCATAAAGAAAGAAGAAGTTTAGGTAATGCTCAAATGAGTAACCAAGGAACTTCAGGTATAAAATCAAGTACTGATTTTCCAGACCATATTAAGAGAGTATTAGATTTATATAGAGTTGTAATTTAATGTCCAAAGAGCTAAGAATGAAGTTAGCACAAGAAATTGTAGATAACGGTAAAAAGAGAAGTGGAACTTATGATATTGGAGCTCTATTTGATGAAGGACAAACTGTTATATCGAGAAAAAATCTTGAAGCAGTGGTAACAAACTATTTTAATAGAAGTGGAATGGTTCCAAAGGCTTTAACAGAAGATAATATTAATCTTAGTCCTGAAGATTTAAAATGGGAAACTTTTGCCGATGCTTTAAAGAAACAAGTTTCAAGAAAACAGACAAAAGCAAGATTATGGAAACTAGATGGGCCTAGTAAATTAACTAAAACTAATTTAACTTTTTACTATAAAAGACCACTAATAAGCGGTAAAAATACTGCAGATTTTAAAAAGTCTTTAGAAGAAAACTTTAATGAAATGTTAAAGAAAGAAGTCAAAGAGTTAATCAAAACTAAAAAGTTTATTGAATACTCTCATGGACGTTCTTTACCAAAAGACTTTCAAAAAGAAAAAGAAGGACAAATGTCTGCACCATCTATGAGAAATGAGCAAGAATTTAAAGCTCCAGGAGCAGTAGGTACAAAAGCTCAAAGAGATATTGAAAATGCTATATATGATGTCTTAAAAAATGGAGCAGAAAAGATAGCAGGAAATAAAAGACTTTATACTAACATAACGAAAATAGTAAAAGCAAAGTATGATGACATATTCCAAGTAAATATGGATGTAAAGTCAAAAACTACAAAGAAGTCAGATGGAAGTAAGGCTACTTTTGAAGGTGAGTTAGTTTTTTCTGAAGATAAACTTAATCCTGGAGGTCCTGATAGAAAAGTTCGTGAAGAAATGAAGAAATGGCTTGAACAGGATTGGAGTGAAGAGCTAGGAGAATACCTTAAAAAGTTGATGAAACTCGATATAAAGAGAGGTCAACGAATTTGGTCTGATAGTCCAGGGCCTATTGATAGAGCAATGATTATTCAACAAGGTCTAATAGCAGAAGGTTTAGTAACAGCAATGGGCGGACTAGACAAAAGAAGTAAGAGAGTAAGTAAAGACGGTGGCCTTGATATGAGGTTAAAAGTTAATAAAGAGTTCATTAAAAAAATGGACGCAATATTAAAAAAGAATATAGCTGCTCACGATAAGATTCAGAAAGCTAAAAAGATGAAGTCTTCAAGAAAAACTTCAGGTGGAGGTGTAGTACCTTTAAAGAAACCTAGACAAAGAACTAAAGATGCAGCAAAAACAGCACAAAGTCCTTTACATCTACAAGCAATGTTAGAAGCGCAACTTCCAGCAGAAGTAGCAAGTAGAATGGGACAAGGTGGTGCACTAGTATATAGGACTGGTAGATTTGCTAATAGTGTAGAACCTACACAAGTAATGGTCGGTCCAAGAGGTGGTGTGCAAGTAGACTATACTTATATGAAAATGCCCTATCAAACTTTTGAACCAGGATATAAGCAAGGTAGTACACAAAGAGACCCAAGAAAAATAATTGGAGAGAGTGTTAGAGCAATAGCACAAAGTATAATAGGAGATAAGTTCCTCAAAGTAAGGAGAGTATAATGGACTCAACACAAGCAAGAAGATATTCGTCGCGTCGTAGAGCCATAGTCGAAGCCTTAGCAGTAGCGTTAGAGACGCAGATAAATGGAAGTCCTCCAATGAGAACTTCTGTAAGTAATGTAGAGCGCAGACTCAAATTTTGGGACGAAGTGAATGAGTTCCCTACCATCCATATAGGAGCAGGGGGCGAAACAAGAGAATACGATGGCGGTGGCTTTCGATTTAGATTTTTAAGAATAACAGTTCGATGTTATGTTTCAGATGACAATGATGTTATCGAAGCACTCGAAGAATTGTTAGAAGATGTAGAAACTGTGTTGGAGGATAATGATCCATTAACTTACACAGATTCAACAGGAACATCTCAGTCTACAGTACAGACTTCAATCTTGACTGTAGATACAGATGAAGGCGTATTAGAACCTCTAGGTGTAGGAGAAATCACTATAGAGATTCGATATTAATGGAGATATAAAATGGCATTTTTCTTTAGTAGAGATACCAAAGTATTTATGGAATGGTCAGAAGATGGAACATCTGGACAAACAGCTCTTTATGAGATCCCTGTTTTAGATGGTTTTTCTTTCAGTCAAGCTACAAATACTTCAGAAATAACATTAAGTGAAGCAGCGACATCTGCTGGTTATAGTAAGAGAGGTAGAGCAATGTTTACTGACTCTTTCGCACCAGCTGAATGGAGTTTCAATACTTACATGAGACCTACAAAGTCAGGTAGTAACGCAAAATATGTATCAGGCGACCATGCCGATGCAGGAAAACATTTTGCAGTAGAAGGCCCACTATGGGCAGCAATGAGTGCAAAAGACTATGATAAAGCTTGTGGCGGAGACGCTTTTGGTGGAACAAATAGTCAAATTTTTGACTTTGCAAATTCAAACAATGTAGAAGTTGGATCTTTCAACATGTACTTTGTTCTTGGAGCAGCAAAAGACTCAACTAACGCACTATATACTACTGGCACAGACGGAGTAACAATTTATAAATTAGCAGATTGTTCAGTAGGCTCGGCTTCAATTGACTTTGATATTGAAGGAATCGCACAAATTGGTTGGTCTGGAAACGGCAAATCAATAGAAGAAGCGGCTTCTTTAAATACTGAAGCTTCAGGAGCTACAGCAAAAGGTTTAATTAGAGAAGGAGTAGATACTACTTCTAACTTTATAAGACAAAAATTAACAGACTTATCACTAGTCTATGATGCAAGTGCAAGTTCAGGTACATTAGGTAGTTTAGGAGCTTCCGACACAACCTTTGCAGTTACTCTAACAGGTGGAAACATCACTATAGAGAACAACAATACTTACTTAACACCAGAAACAATTGGACAAGTAAACTTACCATTAGGTCATGTTACTGGTACAAGGTCTGTTTCAGGTAACTTCACTTGTTATCTAAATGATGTGGCAAATGGGTCTTTAGACTTATTTGAAAAACTTCAAGAATCAAGAGGCGTAATCACTAACGCTTTTGCAATGACATTCAATATCGGTGGTGGTAGTAATACTCCTCGAGTTGCAGTTACATTGCCAAAAGCTCACTTAGAGTTACCTGCCCATGATTTATCAGATGTAATATCTGTAGATGTAGCCTTCCATGGTTTACCAACAGACTTATCATCAGCAACAGCGGCAGACGCTACCAACGAAGTATCAGTTACTTACGTAGGAGCTTAATAACAAACTGAATGTATGGGGAGTCATTTCCCCATACATTTTTTTAATAGGAATAAACAAATGACAACAGAAAATAAAACACCAGTAGTATCGCTTAAGAGTTTGTTAACTCCAAGCAAGACAGTAGCAGTAGATTTCCCTGGATTAGAGGGATTCACTGTAAAACTTACTTATTTAGCAAGAGAAGAATTGCTAAAACTTAGAAATAAAAGTGTATCACAAAAGTTCAACAAAAAAACTAGGGCATACGAAGAACAGCTTGATAATGATAAATTCTTAACTGAATACTGCAAAGCAATCATAAAAGGCTGGAAAGGCTTGAAATATGCGTACTTAGAAGAGCTTCTATTAGTAGATATTAGCGCAGTAGACCCACAAGATGAACTAGAATGGAACAACGAAAATGCAGAGTTACTTATGAAGAACTCTAGTGATTTTGATGAGTGGGTAAGTGAAACTGTCGGAGAACTGGAAAATTTTACCAAGACCAAGTAAGTAGAATACTTGGGCTAATTCAAAAACAATTTTCTGAGGATATTGATTTAGACAAATACCTTGCAGTCTGCGAGCAACTAAATCAAGATCCTGATCCCGATAAGATGCCTCCAGAGATAGGAGATTATCCACTAGAGGTCCAACAATCATTTATGCTACACAGCATATTAACTGATAGGTGGGATGGAGCAAGTGGGATGTATATGGGCAAAGATTTTGCACCTATAGGTACTTACTTGGAGACTTTCGATATCGAGGACAAACGCACAGTCGTCTACTTTTTAGCTCATATAGAAAATGAGAACTCAAACTCTATAAATAAACGAGTCAAAGACTCACAGAAGCAAGCTGAACTGTCAGCAAAAGCAAAAGCGAGAGCTAAATAAGGTAAAGAATGGCTAAAATTAAACATACCGTTGAAATCGATTCAAAGACTAAGAATCTGAAAAAGACTTCAAAAGAGGTAGATCAGTTAGGGAACAGTCTCAAAAAGACTAGAAAGTCTGCACAATCAGCTGACCGCTCCCTGAAAGGTGCTGCACAAGCATCTTCTAACACAACTAAAAACTTTTCCAAAATGTCCCAAGGTATCACAGGGGGACTTGTTCCTGCCTATGCTACTTTAGCCGCTAACTTATTTGCTCTTGATGCAGCCTTTAGATTTCTAAAAGGTGCCGCTGACTTTCGTGTATTAAGAGAAGGACAAGTAGCTTTTGCTGCTGCAACAGGTATCGCGTACCAGTCCTTATCAAAAGATATTCAGGCAGCTACTCGAGGAATGATTAGTTTCTCAGAAGCTTCACAAGCCGCAGCTATTGGTAGAGCCGCCGGGCTTTCTTCAGGACAGTTAAGAGAACTATCAGAAGCCGCATTTACAGTTTCAGTCGCACTCGGTCGAGATGTGACAGATTCATTCAATAGATTAGTAAGAGGTGTTACTAAAGCGGAACCAGAACTATTGGACGAATTAGGTATTATATTAAGACTAGAAGAGGCATCGACAAAATATGCAGCCGCACTAGGTCTAAATAAAAATCAGCTTTCAATATATCAAAAATCACAAGCAGTTGTAAACGAAGTACTTGGACAGGCAGAAGAAAAGTTTGGAAGGATTAATGAAATCATGGATCCTACTGCGAATGCTTTGGCACAGGTAGGTATTGCTTTCGACGAACTACTTAATACTGTTAGACCAGCTATCGCTGCTATCGCAGAACCAATAGCTAAATTTATTGCAGGTAACACAACCAACGCAGCAATTGCAATGGGTTTATTTGCATCTTCTATCCTTAAAAGTTTAATCCCTAGCACAAACGAATTACGAATACGTCAGTCAGAAGCTGCCGAAGCTAGAATAGCTGAAATAGAGAGATTAAAAGTTAAAGAAGAAGAATTAGCAATCAAGATGAAGCAATTAAATAATCTAAGTCCTTCTCAGCGTAAATTTGCAAATAAGATAGGAGCAGAGAGATTATCAAAAGGCGGAAAGATTGGTCAAGCCATGGCTGATGGTAAAAAATTAAGTAAAGCACAAATTTCTAATTTATATTCACAGCATTCAAGAGAAGTTGGAATGTTTAAAAACATGAGTGATAAGAAAAGAGCTTATTACAAAAAAATTCTTAATCAAATGACTCATGACCATCAAGGTTTTGTTACAAAAACAATGGTAGGAACAGAAAAAGCTACCACTCAATTTAGATTAAGTTGGATGAAAGCATCGAATGCAGTAAAAGGCATGTTAGCAACAGTAAGTGCCGCAGCAAGTAAAGTAGGAATGTTTTTATCAGGCGCGTTGGGATATCTTGCTATTTTTGGTATGTTACTTATGGCTGGTAAAGCTCTAATGTCTTGGTGGAATAAAGACGCTAATAAAATATTAGAAAACTTTAATGAAAGAGCAGATGCCAGTAGAGAATCTATAAAAGGTTTAAACGAAGAACTGTTGAAGATGACACAGGTAAGAGCAGATGGATTAATAGGTAGTGGACAGCAAAGTTTATTACATACTTTTGAAGCAGTACAAAGTGTTGACTTTGGAAAAATAACACAAGACTTATTATATTTAGGAAGAATATCAGATATTAATGACGAGAAGTTTAAGGAATTAGAATCTGAATTTGGAGTTACAATTAATACTCTTTCAAAATTAGATAGTAGATTTGCCGAGTTAAACGACCAAATAATGAAGACTGGTAAATTAACTCCTGCATTAACTATAGAACTGATTAAACTAAAAGATGCAATCGGTACTGAAGGTGCTGCTATTAAAGCTTTGAATAACAATGCTAAAGAAATGGTAAAACAGCAAAATAGAATATCACAATCTTTACCTAAAGTTCCTTTTCAAGACATGTTAAACTTGTTTGAATCTAATATTGAACAATATAAAGAGTTAATAAAAACACAAAGTCAATATCAAGCCCATTTAGACCGTGAAACTGCTAAATTACAATTATATACTTTCTTTCAAGAGCAATCTATAGCTTTACAAAAGAAGATGG
>MDTG01285593.1_pt1 | contig 26899 bp, 18 predicted proteins | sample 811421 | NCBI WGS metagenome assembly MDTG01 (sample SAMN05326645, study PRJNA326480) | marine metagenome | isolation source: seawater | place: Pacific Ocean: South East | collected 2011
GCGGCTCTTGCGCGGCGCGGAGTCCAGTTCGGTCGCCGATGTCCAGTCGTACCCTTCATCGCAGGTCGTGACGACCTGATAGACCGGTCCGTCGTCCGTTTCGAGCGAGGTGATCGCAGCGGGTCGTTCATCGAACGCCGGCAGGATCGCCAGCAGGAAGTCGAGCTGCTTCTGGGTGAGATCCTTGTGGTACACACGCGCATCCAGGCAGGCGATGTCCGCTCTGGCGGGAGTGATCGCCGCGACGATGACCAGTGAGCAGAGTACGTGAGCCGGGAATTTCATGGTGTGCATCCGGCATCGATCGTACGTCCCGATCGGTTGGTCGCAAGGAAACATATGGGGGGCGGTCAATGTTTCAGGTCAATGCGTTGTCGTGCCGCCGTCAGGCCGTTCCGCACGTCCTCGATTTCGGAACAGGGTGACGGCATTTTCCGTCGTCTGCACGTCGAAGCGTTCCCGGAAGCCGTCGGGCCAGTGCACCAGCACATCGAGGACCGTGGTGCCGGCCGGAATCGACACGTGGACCTGGGGGGCATGGGTCGACTGGAAACTGCCGCCGGCGGGCATCCATCTCGTCGAACGTTCCCCGCCGGCGGTGATGTCGAGTCCGGCTCCGGGGGCGAACCGGTCGAGTGATTCCTCCCGATCGTCCCGAAGCGAGATCACGACCCCCGGGCGTTCGGACGTCTGCATGTTCTGCAGCACGCGGACCGGGCCGTTGAGTTCGCCGATCACCAGATCGATGTCGCCGTCGCCGTCGAGGTCCCCCTGCACGAGGTTCCGGTCGCGCCGCGGCGTGGCGATCCACGCGCCGGTGTCCTCGGGGCGTGCGGCATCGAATCGGTTTCCGGATCGGACCATGAGCATGGGTGGCTGTTCGTACTCGGAGTCCATCGTCTGCATCGAGGCCTGCGGGTACACGTGCCCGTTGACCGTGACCAGATCCTCGTCCCCGTCGTGGTCGAAGTCGCCGAAGGTCGCACCCCACCCGAGCATGGTCCGGCTCGAGAGTCCGAGGCCCCACGTGGTCGTTCGATCGTCCCACGTCCCTGCGCCGCGTCCGAGATGGAGGGTGTTGGTGTCGCTGGAGAAGTTCGTCGTGAAGATGTCGGGGGTTCCGTCGCCGTCGACGTCCGAGACCGCCATGCCCATGGTGGCCTGGGCGTGTCCGTCCCGATTGAAGGCGAGTCCCCTCGTTCCGGCCTCCTCCTCGAAGCGGAGTCCGTCGCCGGTTCCGAGCAGAAGGTGGTTCGGATCCGAGTCGTTGCCGACGAGGAGGTCCAGGGTCGCATCGCCGTCGATGTCGAGCATCACCAGGTTCAGGCCGTAGGCGGGTGCGACCGACGCCAGGCCGGCCGGGCCCGAGGCGTCGCGAAACGTCCCGTCGCCGAGATTCTCCAGCAGCACGTCGGGCTGGGGGGGCAGCCCGTTGGGGCCGGCCATCACGTCCTCGCCCTTGAACGACGCCGGCGTCGGAGGACGACTGGGATCGAACTCGAGGTAGTTGATCACCACGAGATCAAGATCGAGGTCCCCGTCGAGATCCGCGAACGCCGCGGAGGTGCTCCATCCCTCGTGGCCGGTTCCGCTGATTTCGGTCACGTCCTCGAAGGTCCCGTCGCCGCGGTTGCGCAGCAGCACGTTGGGGCCGTGGCAGCTGACGTACAGATCGACGTGCCCGTCGCCGTCGAAGTCGCCGGCCGCTGCGCCCATCGCCCAGTGTCGGACATCGATTCCGGATGAGGCGGTGACGTCCTCGAACGCGATCACGCCGTTCTCGGTGCGGTTGGCGTACAGCCTGCATCCCGGGCCGGATTCCGGTGCGTCGAGCGTTGCGCCGTTGGCGACGAAGAGATCGAGGTCGCCGTCGCCTTCGGCATCGAACAGAGCCAGTCCGCCGCCGTTGACCTCGATGATCTGCGTGCTCGGCAGGACGCCGCTGGTCATCACGACATCGACGCCGCTGGGAACGACTTCGGTGAATCTCGGAACGGATTCGGATGGCGGTCCGGAGTGTTCGCATCCGGTGAACGCGGCCAGGGCCGCCAGCGGCATCGCGTGCAGCAGATTCATGGCTCGACTCCATGGGGAAACTGGGTGGCCAGTTCATCATGGCGTGCCCTGGCCTGCTGCGTGGCGGACTCGTCTCCGAGTCGGCGGCAGATGTGGATGAGTCTGAACCAGGCCTCCTCGACCCGATCGCTGGCCTCGAGCGACAGTTCGAGCAGGCGTCTCGCTTCGACATCGTCGCCGCGAAGTTCCTCGATCTGGGCAAGGCGGAACAGCGCCTTGGCGAGTTGCTCCTGTCGAATGCCGCCGACCCCGAGGAGTTCGATCGACTGCTCGAAACGATGCTTCGCTTCGTCGATGCGGCCGTCGTCGAGCATGACGAGGCCGAGGCCGTACGCGGAGTCGGCCTCGTCGGGTGTCAGTTCCAGGTGACGCAGGAACGCCGATTCGCTGAGGCGTGGTTCACCGAGGTAGTACCTGCTCCAGCCGAGGAAGTGCCACGCCGGCGGATAGACCGGCAGTGCCTCGGCGGAACGGTCGAACCACTCGGCTGCGGGCGCGTACCGCTTCTCCTTCTGGTAGGCGAGGCCGAAGAGGAACAACGCCCGGGCATCCTCGCCGTTGGCGTCCATCCAGTTGCGAAGCCGGATTCTCGCCGCTCCTGTTTCATCCTGTTCGATCAGGCGGAAGATCGTGGCCAACTGGTCGTCGAGCGGGGGGATCGATGCAGCCGCTCGATTCGCCTCGCTGGTCGAAGGAGCATCGTTCCCACAGCCCCCGACCGGGCTCAGGATCATCAGAAGAAGAAGAAGGAATGACATTCTCATGGATATTGAAGTAAATCTCGAAGAGTGGTGCAGGCAAATAGGTACCGTCCGTAGAATCACAGTTTGCCCTCCTTAGAGGGGGTTGTACACTCAAACCGGATGATCGGAGCATCATCCGCATTTCCTGAGAGAGAGGCTGGCTTCATTGCCAGATTCAAGCATGATCGCCACGAATCGCACTCTTGCGATCACGGGGGTGGCACTTGCCGCGGCAGGCGGTTGGGCTGTCAGTGCATCCTCAGGGCCCGATCCCGTCGAACTGCAGGCCAGAATGGGATCATCGCTGTTGGATCTGGATTCGGACCAGGCTGAGCGGTTCGTTCTGGGGAAACTCGCCTTCGAACGCACCTTGACGGTCGAGGAGGGGCTCGGCCCGACCTTCAATCAGACCAGTTGCGCATCGTGCCACAACAATCCGGTCGGAGGCCACGGCAACCAGACGGTCACCCGCTTCGGCCACATCGGCAAGAAGGGGGGATTCGATCCGCTGGATTCGGTCGGAGGCTCCCTGCTCCAGGCCAATGCGATCAACGACGACTGCATCGAGATCCTTCCCCCGGAGTCGAACATCTCAAGCCTTCGGGTCACGCTCGGTTCGCTCGGGTTCGGGCTGATCGAAGCCGTCGACGACGCCTCCATCATCGCCAATCGCGATGCGCAGGACGCATCGGTTCGCGGCGAGGCCCGCACCGTGGCGCTGCTCGAGTCTCCGACCGAGAGCCGGATCGGTCGATTCGGATGGAAGTCGACCTTCGCGACCGTACTGAGCTTCTCCGCCGATGCGGCGATCAACGAGATGGGGCTGACGAACCGCATCATCGACGAGGAGAATGCGCCCAACGGCGACCAGGCCGCGCTGCTCGAGTGCGATGCCGTGCCCGATCCGGAGGACGTCGCCGACAGCGGGGGCGTCGAGTTCATCGATCGGGTGACCGATTTCCAGCGATTCATCGCAGCGCCGCCGCAGACGCCCCGGAGCGGAATGACCGGCGAAGCGGTCTTCGTGTCCATCGGATGCGCACAGTGCCACACCCAGTCGTTCACCACCACGTCCGACACGTCGTTCGAGGCCGTCTTCCGCGACAGGGAGATCCGTCCGTACAGCGACTTCCTCCTGCACGACATGGGGATCGCTTCCGACGGCATCGTGGACGGAACCGCCTCCGGCCGGGAGATGCGCACGCCGGTGCTGTGGGGCGTGCGGGATCGCAATCCGCTCTGGCATGACGGCCGATTCTCCGACGGGACCTTCGATCAGCGGGTTCGGGACGCCATCGACGAACACGACGTCTTCGCAAGCCAGGGGCAGGACTCGGCCGTCGCGTTCGCGGCGCTGCCTGCGTCCTCCAAGGACGACCTCGTCCAGTTCCTCGATTCGCTCGGCCGCGCCGAGTTCGACACCGACGGCAACGACGAGATCGATCTCGACGACTTCCTGGGGGTGGACGAGGCTCCGTTCGGGTTCAGCGACTGCTGGCAGCAGACCGTGACGCCCGACGATCCCTGCGCCGTCCACGACATCGATCAGAACGGGATCGTCGATGAGGACGATCTCGATCCCTACTTCCTGTCCGCCTACGACGATCCTCTCGAGGATTGCGATCTGAGCGGGCAGCCCGATCTCGTCGAGATCCTGCAGGGGGTTCTGGTCGATTCGGACGACAACGGAGTGCCTGATTCGTGCCAGTGTCCCGGTGACATCACCGGCGACGGCCTGGTCGGCGTGGACGACCTGCTTGTGGTCATCAGTGGGTGGGGGCCCTGTTCGATTCCGTGTCCGGCCGACACGGATCACGACGGCATTGTCGGAGTGAGCGATCTGCTGCAGGTGATTCTGGACTGGGGAATTTGTCCGTCCGGCGCATGACCGGACTCGAGGAGTGAACAATGAACACGTTGACCGTTTCGATACTCGTTCCCGCCTGCCTGACCGGCGCCGCCATGGCGCAGGGGTGGCTCACCTTCAACGACGAGACGAGCACCCGCCTGAGTGCCGCGTCCGAGCTCGGTGCCGCGGATGATCGTGAAAAGGACTACGCGTGGGGCGACGTGGACAAGGACGGCGACGTGGACCTGATCTGCGTCCGCAAGGAGCCGTTCACCAGCGCGGGCCGCAACGCGAACGTGCTGCTGATGAACGAATCCGGCGTGCTCGTCGATCGCACCACGGAGTACGCGTCGACCTCGGACGTCGCGGGCGACCAGGGATTCCTCACACCCACGAACGATCGTGACGTGATTCTGGTCGACCTGGACGGAGACACCTGGCTCGACATGGTGACCTGTCCCACCCTGACCGACAACGACCAGAAGCACCTCTCGCATCCCCGGGTCTACATGAATCTCGGCGAATCCGGCGGACTCTGGCTGGGCTTCGGATACGAGGATGCCCGCATCCCGACCATGCACCCCACGGCGGGTCCCCGATTCTGCTCCGTCGCGGCCGGCGACATCGATGCGGACGGTGACGAGGACCTCTACTTCGGCGACTACGACAGTGGTCCCGAACAGATCTCCGACTACAACAACAGGCTGCTGATCAACGACGGCAACGGCTTCTTCACGGACGAGAGTTCGAGCCGCATGAACGAGGAGATGCTGCTCTCCGCGTTCGGAGCGGCGAGCGCCATCGCCGACATGAACAACGACGGCACGCTCGACGTGGTCAAGCAGACCTCCCTGAACCCTCCGCAGCACGTCGCGATCACCTACAACGGCACGTCCCCCGAGGGCGACTTCGTGGACTACGAGGAGATCGACGAGAACCAGCCGTACTTCATCTCCGTCGACGATCTCAACGGCGACGGCCGAATGGACATCGTCGTGGTCGACGACGGCTCCGACCGCTACTACCTCAACGAGGGCAACGGAAGCGACGGCCTGGCCGACTTCTCCTCGTACACGCTCGAGAACAGCAACGGATTCGGCGGCAACTCGCTGATCGTCGACCTGAACGACGACGGGCTCAACGACATCATCGTGACCGACGTCGATGTCGACATCGCCGGCTGCACCCGCACCACGCACATCTACCGCAATCTCGGGGACACGCCGAACGTCACCTTCTCGGAACAGTACGTCGGCATCGACCTGCTGCAGGGTGTGCACGACATCGCGGTCTTCGACATCAACGGCGACGGCGTGCTGGACATGGTGTTCGGTCGCTGCGACAGCACCGAGATCTACATCCAGGAGGGGCCTTCGGGCATCCTCTTCGGCTACCCGTCCGGTCTTCCCGGGCTGCTCGAGCCGGGGGTCGCCTCCACGCTCGAGATCCAGTTGAATCCGATCGACGGGGTGCAGGTGGATGCATCCAGCGTCCGCGTCCTCGCCGGTGTCGGCAGCGATCCGCTTGCCGAAGTGTCCCTCGTCGACATGGGTGGCAACCTCTACACGGCCCAGTTGCCGGCGGTCGATTGTCCTGAGCTGCTCAGTTTCCGCATCGAGGCGTCCTCGCTGGCCGGTGAAGCGTTCGTCGATCCGCCGTCGGACGTCTACACCGCAGTGGCCGCTTCCGGATCCGAGATCACGTTCCAGGATTCCATCGAGGATGTCGTGGACGACTGGTCCGTCACCAGCGATTCATCCCTGACCAGCGGTGCATGGGAAGCGGTCGATCCTCTGGGAACCATCTTCGGGACCGACTTCGCGCAACCCGACATCGACGCCACCAACGGCGCGCAGAACGTCAAGGCCTTCATCACGCAGAACGGAACCGAGGGCGGATCCGTCGGTGAAGCCGATGTGGACGGTGGTCCGACGTGGCTGGTGACACCGGTCATGGATCTCGATGGAACGGACGGCACGGTGTCCTACGCCCGGTGGTTCTTCGACAGCGAAGGGCAGGATGTGCTCACCATCTCGGTCAGCAGCAATGATGGAGCCGACTGGACATTCGTCGACGAGACATCGGGTACGGGCAGTGCCTGGGAGATCGCCAGCTTCCAGATCGGCGAGTACGTCGTTCCCAGCAGCGAGGTGCGCATCCGATTCGAGATCGCCGACGCCAACTCGCCGTCCGTGGTCGAAGGCGGCATCGACAATCTCGAGTTGAACGCGTTCGTATGTCCGCCCGCCGGTTGCGATGGGGACGTCGACGGCGATCTGGAGGTCAATGTGGCCGACCTGCTCGCGGTCATCGCCGCTTGGGGGCAGTCCGGCTCATCGGCCGACCTCAATCAGGACGGTGTGGTCGATGTCGCGGATCTTCTGGCCGTCATCGCGGGCTGGGGCGGCTGCGACGAAGCCTGATCAGGGACTGCTCGGCGCCGCGACGTCCTTGCTGGCCATCTCCTGCTCGAGAATGGGCCAGGGGTTCGTGACGTGGCAGCGGCGTCCGGTCGTCTCGATGTAGTCCTGGTGGTAGTCCTCGGCCGGATAGAAGGTGTCCGCAGGCTCGACTTCCGTGACGATCTTCGAAGGGAACCGGTCGTTCTCCTCGAGCGTTTTCACGAATGCCTTCGCCGCGGCGAGCTGTTCGGCATCGGTCGTGTAGACGCCGCTTCGGTACTGGGTGCCGCGATCGGGGCCCTGCCGGTTGAGCTGGGTGGGATCGTGCATCATGAAGAACGCCTTCAGCAGGGTCTCGTAGGAGATCACGTCGGGATCGAAGACGACCTTCACCGCTTCGGCGTGCCCGCTCGTTCCGCTGCAGACCTCCCGGTAGGTGGGATCCTCGGTCGAACCCTGCATGTATCCGCTGACGGCCTCGACCACGCCCGGTCCCTCCTGGAAGTAGTGCTCGATGCCCCAGAAGCAGCCGCCGGCGAAGTACGCGGTGGCGTGTTTGGCGGGGGCCGCGTCCGGCTCGGGAAGATCGCCTTCATCGACGAACTTCAGCGAGGCGGAGTTGAGGCAGTGTCGCATTCCGGTCGGCTTCGGACCGTCCTCGAAGACATGTCCGAGGTGGGCGCCGCAACGCGTGCACTCGATCTCGGTGCGGACCATGCCGTGGCTCTTGTCGACGATCTTGCGCACGTGCTGCGGATCGTACTCTCGGTAGAAGCTGGGCCATCCGGTTCCGGAGGTGAACTTGTGCTCGCTGGAGAACAGCGGAAGATCGCACACGGTGCAGGTGTAGGTGCCGTCCTTCTTGTTGTCCAGAAGGGTGCCGCAGAAGGGGCGTTCGGTTCCCGACTTCTGGGTCACGCGGAACGTCTCGGGATCGAGTTTGGCTGCGAGGATCTGGACCTGCTCTTCGTTCAGGGGGGTGATGTCGTGGCCGCTGTCGGAGATGGTCCGCTGGGTCATGGTCGTCTTCCTGGCTTCCTTGGGTTGGGTCTGTTCGGGCGAGGCAGCATCGCAGGCCGGGCTCGTCAGCGCGATGACGGCGGCGAGGATGGTGGTGGCGATGGTGTTCATGCTGGTTCTCCCGGGTGATCCCTTCGGGGATCGCAGGTCATTCTACGCATCGGTACGGCGAAGGCCACGAAATGTTCGCCGGGAGGGCTTCTTCGCCCGACGAGGTCGGTTTCACGGGACCATGGCCTGCAGATTCGATTCCACCGCGGCGGTCAGTTCCAGGGCGTGCGTCCGTGTCAGCAGCGGCTCCGGCCAGGTGTAGGTGCATCGAAGTCGATCGCGGAACGTGTACACCGATTGAAGGATTGGAAATCCTCCGAAGCGGACCGTGGCGGTGACGTCGACCAGTTCGAACTGGACCGGACCGTAGTCTCCGTCCATCTTCAGCCGGCCGGTGTTGGTCAGGCAGAAGCCGTGCTTGAACCGACTGCTCGAGTTGAGAAATCCACCGATGCCGTTCTCGACGTCGCTGCGAGCGAACCGGACCGGTGGATGCTGGTGCTCGTCGAGTTGTCGGTTGAGGGTGCTCGTGTAGGCACGGGCGATCTCCCACGGATCGCCGTCGACGGTGACACCGAACGATCCGGTGTCGACGCAGATGATCTTGCAGGCGATCTCCCGCGGATCGATGTTCTCGGTGGAGAACCTGCGCATGTCGACGGGGGTGAAGGTGTCGATGTCGACGGCATGGCCCAGGTGCGAGGAGATGCCGCGGGCCACGGCGGATGCGAACGCGCCCTGCACCGTCGTTCCGGCGGCATGGCACGCCTCGAGGAGTCGTCTGGAGAAGTCGGGATCGTGATCGCTGAACGTGTTGTGGCAGGTTCGATCCTCGTAGTCGGCGCTCCCGTCGACCGGCCAGTGCGAGACGTCGCCGATGCGATCGGCCCAGCCCTCGCCGATCCGGTTCCAGCGTTCGATCGTCCCGGGAGGATCGAGCTGGTGTTCGATCGGCACGGGCATCTTCAGCGGATCGGGTTCGACCGACCTTCCCTCGACCAGCTCGCCGAGCAGTTCGCCGCACTGATCGAGGAGGTTGTAGGCGGACCGGCCGTCGGTGATCGCGTGGTGCGTCTGCAGCAGCAGCCACCACCGATCCGACGTCTCGCTGCGGACGAACCTCGCGCCCCATGTGCGCTGTCCGCTGGGCATCCGCTCGTTCATCAGGGGTTCGATGACCGAGTTGATGCCGGCCTCCTCCGTGATGCGAATCTCCCTGACGGGGATGTCCCGGAAGGGGACGTCGGCAACGAACCGGTAGTCGCCCGGCTCCCCGACGATGCGCGACCGAAGCAGCGGATGTCGATGGTGGAGTATTTCAAGCGCGGCCCGCACGTGATCGGGTTCGACGGGGCCGCTGCCGGTGGCCCAGCAGTAGATCGTCGCCGAGTCGTATCGCTCCGTCGCGAACTGCAGCGTGGATTCGAAGTATCCAAGTGGTCGTTCGAAGGTGTTCAATCCGACGTCTCCTTCCGGACCAGCCTGCCCGGTTCGCGCCGGCCGGTGCCTTCTCGCTCGGTGAGCGAGTCCCCGAGATCGGCTCGGGCCGCCTCCGCGATGGCGAGCATTCGTTCCATGACCTCCGGGTAGCGTTCGGACACATCGGTGCTCTCTCCGGGGTCGGTCTCCAGATCGTAGAGTTCCATGTCGATGCGGACCCCGTAGTTGTACGGTTCGGGAATGCCGTCGCGGCCGGGCTTCCGGTTGCCCATGCTCCGGTAGCCGTGCGGGAGATGCAGTTTCCATCGCCCGCTTCGGATCGCCTCGAGGTCGTTGGCGTGGTAGTAGAAGAGGTAGTGGTCCTGCGGAGACTTGGCTCCCGGTGCGTCGAAGACGAGGCCGCTTGCGCTGCGTCCGTCGATCGAACGCTCCGGAAGCGGCGCGTCGATCAGTTCGGCGATCGTGGGCAGGACGTCGATGGTCATCATCGGTTCGCGGCAGACGGTGTCGGCGGGAATCCGCCCCGGCATCCACATCACGCAGGGAACCCTGACGCCGCCTTCGAAGGTGGTTCCCTTCCCCTCGCGATACGGGCCGGTCCGACCCGCATGGTTGCCGTAGTTGAGCCAGGGGCCGTTGTCCGATGCGAAGATCACGAGGGTGCGATCGTCCAGGTCGAGTTCCCGGATGGTGTCGACGACCCGGCCGACCGACCAGTCGATCTCGCCGATCACGTCCGCGTAGAGGCCCTTGCCGGTGACGCCGTCCCGCTCCTCGTTCACGAACAGCGGGACGTGGGGCATGGGATGGGCGAGGTACACGAAGAAGGGTTCGTCGGCGTGTTCGCGCATGAAGTCGACAGCGCGTTCGGTGAACTCGGTCGTGAACCGGCGTTGATCCGGCTGTACCTCGATCGTCTCGGTGTCCTCGATGAGGGGAAGCGGCGGGTAGGTGCTCTTCTTCGCGGTCGGATGCATCGGCCACATGTCGTTGGAGTAGGGGATGCCGAAGTAGTCGTCGAACCCGTGGTTGGTCGGGAGGAACCTCGGATGATGCCCGAGGTGCCACTTGCCGTACGCGGCGGTGGCGTATCCGCGGTCGCGGCAGAGCTCACCGAGCGTCGTCTCGTCCTCGTGGATCCCGATGTCGGACCAGGGGCCGAGGGCGCCGGTGATTCCCAGCCGGTTGGGATAGCAGCCGGTGAGCAGGGCGGTCCTCGATGCGGAGCACACCGGTTGTGCGGTGTAGAAGTCGGTGAAGCGCCGACCCTCCGACGCCATTCGATCGATGTGCGGAGTCGACACGTGTCGTCCGCCGTTCGCTCCGAGATCGAACCATCCCTGGTCGTCGGTGTAGATGATCACGATGTTGGGTGGAGGAGCCTCGACGTCCCGGGCAGGTGGTGTGAAACCGAAGGTGGCGAGCACGAGGAGGGACGTCAGCATGTCGACGAGTATACTCGTCGACATGCGATTGATCCCCCTCGTCATCGTGGCCGCTCCCATCCTTCTCGCCGGCCCCGACTCGAACGGATCGGAACGTCCGAACATCCTCTTCATCTACACCGACGATCATTCCGCCGCCGCGGTGGGTGCCTACGGATCCCGCATCAACCGCACGCCCGGCATGGATCGGATCGCGGAGGAGGGAATGCGGTTCGACAACGCGTTCTGCACCAACGGGATCTGCGCACCGTGTCGCGCGGTGGTCCTGACCGGCACGCACAGTCACGTCAACGGTCTCATGGACAACGGCGACGTCTTCGACGGTTCGCAGCCGACGTTTCCGCAGCTTCTCCGCGACGACGGCTACGCCACCGCCCTGATCGGCAAGTGGCATCTCAAGACCGATCCGACCGGCTTCGACCACTGGGCGGTGCTTCCGGGTCAGGGCGACTACTACAACCCCGACTTCGTCACCGCGGATGGGACCGTCCGCGACGAGGGGTACGTGACCGATCTGGTCACCGATCGCTCGATCGACTGGCTGCAGCGGGAGTGGGATCGCGAGAAGCCGTTTCTCCTGATGTGCCAGCACAAGGCGCCGCATCGCAGTTGGATGCCCGGTCCGGGGCACCTCGATCTCTACGAGGGAATCGAGATCCCCGAGCCCGCCACGCTGTTCGACGACTACGCGACCAGGGCCAGCGCTGCGCACGATCAGGAGATGGAGATCGATCGGCACATGTATCTCCATTACGATCTCAAGGTCGAGCCGACGGAACAGGAACGCGCCGAACTGTCCGGACCCGATCGTTGGATCAGGGGCATGCGCGAACGTCTGACCCCCGAGCAGCTCGCGGCCTGGGATGCCGCCTTCGCCGATCGGAACGAAGCCTTCCGCGCCGCCGGGCTCGAAGGACGCGATCTCGTCAGATGGAAGTACCAGCGCTACATCAAGAACTACCTGCGGTGCATCGCCTCCGTCGACGACAACGTGGCGAGGCTGCTCGACTGGCTGGACGCCCAGGGGCTCGCCGAGGACACCATCGTCGTCTACAGCTCCGACCAGGGGTTCTTTCTCGGCGAGCACGGCTGGTACGACAAGCGGTTCATGTACGAGCCCTCGCTCCGGACACCGCTGCTGATCCGGTGGCCCGGAACCATCGCGGCCGGCAGGACGGAGGATGCCCTCGTGCAGAATCTCGATCTGGCCCAGACGTTCCTCGATGTGGCGGGTGTACCGGCTCCCGATCGCATGCAGGGGTCGAGCCTTCTTCCCCTGCTGGAGGGGCGGACGCCCGACACCTGGCGGGAGTCCATCTACTACGAGTACTTCGAGCGCGGCATCCACAACGTCCAGCCCCATCGTGGCGTTCGAACCGATCGGTGGAAGCTCATCGAATATCCGGACCGTGGCGAATGGGAACTCTTCGATCTGCATGAGGATCCGGACGAGATCGTGAATCTCGCCGACGATCCGGTGCATCTCGAGACACGCACCGAACTCGAATCGGAGCTTCGTCGGCTGCAGGTCGTCTACGGCGTACCGGACGGTTCCTGATCCGACGGGGCGGACCGGACGCAGCGGAATCCCGTGTGCGACAGGCTGCTGTCCGGAGTCACGGGCATCCGGGCGGCGGGGCGGTAGCGGATGCAGAAGCCTTCGGAGCACAGGTGCGATCCGCCGCGTGTGACGCGTCGATGTCCCGCGGGCGAGCTTCGGTCGACGATCGTGTCGGAAGCGGGGCCCTTCGGATTCGGTTCGTGCGAACGTTCGTACCAGTCGTCGGAATACCAGTCGGAGCACCATTCCCAGACGTTGCCGGTCATGTCCACGAGTCCTCGCGCGTCGGGTGGATAGGATCCGACCGGAGCCGTGCCGCGGTGTCCGTCCAGGCCCTCGTCGACGACCGGGAACCGTCCCTGCCAGGTGTTGGTCATCCATCGATCGTCGGGAGTGAGTTCGTCCCCCCACGCGTAGCGCCGGCCTTCGAGTCCGCCGCGTGCGGCGAACTCCCACTGGGCTTCGGTGGGAAGTTCCTTGCCGGCCCACTTCGCGTAGGCGGCGGCGTCCTCGTAGGCCACGTGGACGACGGGATGGTCCATCCGCGTCTCGATCGTCGAGCCCGGTCCTTCCGGATGGCTCCAGTTGGCTCCGGGGACGAGACTCCACCATTGTCCGATGTCACGGAGATCGGACACCGCTTCGGGCGACGCGAAGACCGCGGAGGCGGGGACCAGCAGGTCCTCGGCCACGCCGGGATAGTCCTCGGCAAGGGGGGGCCGCTCCGCGTAGGTGATGTATCCGGTGTCTTCGACGAACTCGGCGAACTGCGCGTTGGTGACTTCATGCCTGTCCATGAGGAAGCCGTCGACCGTCACCTGGTGAACGGGACGTTCCTCGGGGTAGCCGTCGTCGGCTCCCATGAGGAAGGTGCCGCCCGGGATCCAGACCATGCCGTCCGGAGCATGCGGGCGACGATCGTCGGGTTCGTCCGGCCAGGGCACGGGGCGGCCGGTGCGTCGATCGATCGATGGTTGGGCTTCACGTGATCGAGCGGTCTCCGAAAGCAGGGCCGCCATGGCGGCCGTCCGTTCGGGGTCCAGGGAGGATCGCTCGATCCGTTCTCCGGGATCGTTCGCGACGTCGTACAGTTCCAGGCCGCCATCGGCATGGCGATGGATGAGCTTCATGTCGCCCCGGCGGATGGCGGTGTACGGATGGATGCCCGGACCGCGTGCGCCCCACTGGTGCGGTTGATGCCACAGGATCGTGCGTTCGTCGTCGAGATCGGTCGCTCGACCCCGGAGCGCGTCGCGCAGGTTTCTTCCGTCGACCGGATGCAGACTGGAGATCAACGAGTTCGCGCCGGCGGCATCGATCAGCGTGGGAAACCAGTCGTGGGTCACGATCGGGGTGTCCACCCTGGTTCCCGGTTCGGTCACTCCGGGCCACCGGACGATTCCCGGTACCCGCGTCCCCCCCTCGTAGGCCGAACCCTTGCCGCTGCGAAGCGGTGCATTGTGGGTGTGCGGAGGACCGTCCCGTCCGTGGGCCGACAGTCCGCCGTTGTCGGAAGTGAACACGACGATCGTCTCGTTCCCGATGCCGTGCTCGTCGAGGCGATCGAGCAGTGCTCCGACCGCGGCATCGACCGATTCGATCATCGTCGCGTAGGCGGCTTCGCGTGCGGGCAGCGACTCGTAGTGCTCGGCGTACCTGTCGTTGGACATGATCGGAGTGTGCACCCCGTAGGGAGCGAAGTGGAGGAAGAAGGGGGTTTCCGCGGCGAGGGCCAGATCCAGTTCGCGCACCGCCTCTTCGGTCAGGGCTTCGGTCAGATACACCTCCCTGTCGTGCCAGGCGTCGAGTCCGGGGACGTCCCACACGCTGGTGCGATCGAACCGTCCGGGATCCCTCGAGTTCATGAATCGGTGGATTCCCAGATAGCTGCCCGGAGCACCGCTGGCGTGTCCGGCGATGTTGACGTCGAAGCCGAGATGCTTCGGATCGGCGCCGCTGGTTCCGTGGGCTCCGAAGTGGGCCTTGCCGACGTGGATGGTTCGATAGCCCGCCTGGCGGAGGATCCGAGGGAGGGTGACGTCCTCCTTCTGCAGACCGTTGACGTTCCAATCGGGAGCCTGCAGCACGGGGTGGGTGCGGGAGGTGTCGCGGTCCCGGTGCAGGGTCCAGTAGGTGATGTGGCTGCGGGCGGGGGACTGTCCGGTCATCAGGCTGGTGCGACTCGGTGTGCACACCGGTGCCGCCGCGTAGTTCGCGGTCAGGACGGCTCCGTCGTCGGCCAGTCGCTGCATGGACGGCGTGCGGTAGCGTCGGTTGAACGGCGTCGGTTCGTCGTGCATGGGAACCGACGTGTCCTGCCATCCGAGATCGTCGACGTGGATGAAGACGATGTTCGGCTGGCCCGCGGCGAGGGCGGTCGCCGACAGGCACGCAAGTGCGATCGTCGGGATCCGGATGCGATCGGGGGAACGAAGGTTCATCGCAGGACAGTCTAAGGCGGAAGAAGAAGTGGGTTTGCAGCAATCATGGCGTCGGGGTACGTTTTCCGTGACGGGATGGGCCCGTCGTCGTCCAAGTTCAAGGAGAACGCAGATGCGTTTGATGAAATCCATACTCGCCGCAGGAATGCTCGCCGTGCTCGCCAGCGGTTGCGCAACGGTTCCCGAGACTCCGGGTGATCGTGCCAAGCTCGCCGTCGATGTCCAGCAGACGATCTCGCGGATGACCGCGGCGGATCCCCAGGTCGGCGACTTCATGGACTCCGCCTACGCCTACGCGGTGTTTCCCGCCATCGGAACCGGCGGCGCCGGGCTCGGTGGAGGATTCGGTCGCGGTCAGGCCTTCCGCAGTGGAGAGGTCGTGGGGTTCGTCAGCGTGACCGAGGGCACCATCGGCGCCCAGATCGGCGGCTCGAACTACTCCGAGATCATCTTCTTCCAGGACAAGTGGACCTTCCAGAAGTTCGCGGCCGGCCAGTTCGCGTTCCAGGCCTCCGGCTCGGCGGTCGCCGTCGAGAGCGGAACGGGTGGGAACGTCAACTACTCCAACGGCGTGGCCGTCTTCACCCAGGGATACAAGGGACTCAAGTTGCAGGCTGCCATCGGCGGCCAGCAGTTCAAGTACGTTCCGGACTGATCCTCCATCGGGATCCGCATCGATCGTGTTCTCCCATGGGCACCGCCGTTTCGGCGGTGCCCATGTCGTTTGGGGTGTGGTACATTCTGTCCATGCGCAATCTTCCCATCCTGTTGCATGTGCCCAAGTGCGGGGGAACGACCCTGATCATGGCCGTGACCGGAGCGAAGATGCCGCCCAAGGCCAACGACCGGTATCGGCACGTCCTCTGGAACGAGGACAAGACCATGATGCATTCGAATGCAGGCGACATCTTCACGGCGGACGGCGTCGAGCGCTACAAGGGGCGACAGATCATCCTGTGTGTCCGCAATCCCCTCGATCGTCTGGAGTCCGAGTTCGGCTTCCTCGGGAATCGCGAGGAGTTCCGCGAGCTCTGGAAGCGGCAGACCGGAGAGGACTACCCGGCCACGATGCTCGAATACGTGGGATTCGGCGGGGCGTCGGAAAGCATCACCAAGTTCCTCCTGGGACGCGATCTGTACGACCAGGAACCGGTGTCCGATGCGGAGTTCCAGTTCCTCCTGTCTCGACTGCATGACGAACAGTTCACATTCGGACTGACGCACCAGATGGAGCTGACCACGAAGAACATCGAACACCGCTGCGGATACGGATTCAACGAAGAGCTTCCCCGGTATCGGATCAGCCTCTACAAACCGGAACGCGACGAGCAGTGGGGGCGGGTCGAGGAGGTCTTCCGTGAGCAGAACCCCAGAGACCTCGAATTGTTCGAGCTCGTCGGTTCGCTCTTCGCCAAGCAGACCGAAGGGCTCGGCGATGCATCGGATCGCAGTTTCGTCGGTGACGTGAACATGTCCGCCCTGCTCTTCACGACATCCGAAGAACGGCGATCGCCGTTCGAGATCTACGCCAACGATCTCGAGGATCCGGACACGCTCTACGGATGGGTCGCGGAACGCAAGCCCGAGTTGATCGAACTCAATGCCAATGCCATCCGTGACTGCGGCCGCGACGGCAAGCGGTTCCTGATCCTCTGGCTCGAAGCCGCCATCGCCCGGTACCTGCCCGAGTCGGCCGATCCGCTCGAGATCGACCGGGACGAGCCGCTCAAGACGGTCCGTGCGCTGGTGCGTACGATGTTCGGTTGACCATGTCCGGCGTTCCACGGTGCGTCGAGGTGCGAGGAGCATTCGATCGATGAATGGTAGATTCTGGGCCGGATTCGATCTGCTTCTGGGTGGTCTTCTGATCATCCTGGCCGTGGTCCTCTCCATGTTCGATCAGGACTGGCGACTGGTCGGCGTTCTCGGAGGCGGCTTCGTGGTCTGGGGAGTCATCGAACTGGTCCGGGACATGCTGGGCCGCAAGTGATCCTCGGCAATCGGCGGCATTCATTTGGGGATCGACACGCCTGATTGCTTGCCGGGATATGCCGGCAGGGGTAGGCTCTGTGCCTCGACCCTTCAGGTGAAAGAACCCCTCCCATGCCGAATATCCGTCCTCAGTGCCTCATGCTTCCGCTGCTCGCAGGTATTGCCGTGCTTTCGGGGTGCGACTCGTCGGATTCCACCAAGGAACCGCCGAAGCCGCCTCCGGCCAAGGTCACCTGCGTGAAGGCGATCGCCGAGGACATTCCGGACTACCGCTACTACCCGGGCATCACCCAGTCCGTGCTCGAGGCCGACATCATGGCGCGGGTCGAGGGCTATCTCGAGGCCATGAACTTCATCGAAGGCGACATGGTCAAGGCCGGTCAGCGGCTCTATCTCATCCAGCAGGAGGAGTACGAGGCCGATCTGGTCGAAGCCCGGGCGAATCTGCTCAATGCCCAGGCCAATGAGGACTTCAGCCGCCTGACGCTCAGGAACGTGCAGGAAGCCTATGCCGGCGGAGCCGCGACGGTCTACGAAGTCGAAGAGGCCCAGGCCGGGTTGAAGGAATCGATCGCAAACGTCGAGTCCTTCCAGGCCAAGGTGCTCAACGCCGAACTGAACCTCTCCTATACGGACGTGGTCGCTCCGTTCGACGGTCAGATGGGGCAGACCGCGGTCGACGTCGGCAATCTCGTGGGACCTCTCGAGAACAGCACGTTGGGCACGCTGGTCATGCTCGATCCGATGCGGGTGGTCTTCGAGCCGGCCGGAACCGAACTCATCGAGTTCCTGAAAGCCCGCAAGTCCGGGACCGTCCTCGTCCAGTTGACCATCCAGGAACAGGACGGCAGTCCGGTGATCTACGACGGTGCGGTCGATCTCGTGAACAATCTGGTCAACCAGTCGACTTCGACGTTCCTCGCCAGAGCCGTGTTCCCGAACGAGAAGGGCTACGTCCTGCCCGGCCTGTACGTCTCGGTCCGGGTCCGGCTTCGCACCATCGACGGTGCGGTGATGCTTCCCGACAGTGCGATGGCCTCGACGCCGACCTCGCAGTACGTCTACGTCGTCGATTCCAAGCAGACCCTGCAGCGACGCACCGTGACGACGGGATCGCTGTACGAGAATTTCCGGCACATCACGTCCGGGCTGAAGGCTGGAGACGTGGTGGTGGTCAAGGGCAATCCCGCGCAGGTCAAGCAGGGGGCGAAGGTCCAGGTGAACCTCGTCGACGCCAAGACCTGGGTCACGCAGGAGAAGAAGTCGGAGAGCGATGCCGAAGCGGTGAGTTCCGGCACTTCCGACTCGAACTCCTCGAAGAAGTCGTCCTCGAACGCCACCTCGGACAAGCCGTCGACGAATCCGCCTCCCAGCCTGAAGAGCCGGAGCAATGATCCCTCGTGATCAACTTCTTCATCCATCGCCCGATCTTCGCGTGTTCGATCGCGTTGCTGATGCTTCTGGTCGGCACCGTGAGCATCCTCACGCTTCCCATCTCGCAGTACCCGGACATCGTGCCGGGAACCGTGCAGGTGACCTCGAGCTACCCCGGGGCCAACGCCGAGACGACGGCGCGGGTGATCACCCAGCCGCTGGAGCAGCAGATCAACGGCGTGGAGGGCATGATCTACCTGTCGTCGAACTCGACGACCAACGGAGCGTCCACCATCACGGTGACGTTCGACGTCGGCTACGACCTCAACATCGCATCGGTCGACGTGCAGAACCGCGTCCAGACGGCCGAGGCCCAGCTGCCGACGGAGACCCAGCAGGCGGGCATCACCGTTCTGAAGGAGTCGGCGGACATCACGCTGATCGTGTCCCTCTCCGCTCCCGACGGGGGGTATGACAACACCTTCCTTGGGAACTACGCCCAGATCAATCTGATGGATCCGCTCTCGCGGGTCGACGGCGTGGGTTCGATCACGATCTTCGGACTGCAGAACTACTCGATCCGCATCTGGCTCGAGCCGGAGAAGCTGGCCGCCCTGGGGATCACGATCGACGAGGTCAAGACGGCGATCCAGAACCAGAACAAGGACATCGCGGCCGGCAACATCGGCCAGCCGCCGGTGCCCGACAGCCCGTCCATCCAGTACCAGCTGTCGACCCTCGGGCAGTTGCAGTCGGCGGAGCAGTTCGGCGACATCGTGGTGCGGGCCAACAACGACGGTTCCGTCGTCCGCATCGACGACATCGGCCGAACCGAGCTGGGGGCGCAGAACTACACCACCTCCACGACCCTCAACCAGAAGCCGACCGCGACGATGGCGATCTACCAGCTCCCGGGAGCGAACGCCCTTCAGGTCGCCGAGGGGATCAAGAGTTCGATGGCCCAGATGGCCAAGAACTTCCCCGAAGGCGTGGAGTGGGAAGTCACCTTCAACATCAACGAGTTCGTGAAGGAGTCGCTGATCGAGCTCGTCGTCACGCTGCTCGAGGCGATCCTCCTCGTGGTCGCGGTGGTCTTCATCTTCCTGCAGAACTGGCGGGTCACGCTCATTCCGATCATCGCCATTCCGGTCTCGCTGATCGCCACCTTCGCGGTGCTGGCCGGATTCGGATTCTCGATCAACCTCCTGACGCTCCTCGGCCTCGTCCTGGCCGTGGGTCTGGTGGTCGACGACGCGATCGTGGTGGTCGAGAACGTCGAACGCCAGTTCGAGGCCGGCGAGAAGGACGCGAAGCGCGCCGCCGAGAAGGCGATGAAGGAGGTCGCCGGCCCGATCATCGCCACCTCGCTGGTGCTGATGGCCGTCTTCGTGCCCGCCGCGTTCATGCCCGGAATCACGGGCAAGTTGTACAACCAGTTCTCGCTGACGATCGCCTTCTCGGTCGGTCTGTCCGCCATCAACTCGCTGACCCTCAGTCCCGCGCTGGCGGGCAGCCTCCTCAAGCCTCGGGAAGGGGAGACGAAGTTCTTCCTCTATCGATGGTTCAACCGGGGCTTCGAGTCGCTCACCAACGGGTACGGCAACCTGATGCACGTCTTCGCACGCGCCTGGTGGGTCGTCATGCTCGTGTTCGGAGGTCTGTTCTTCCTGACCGTCTACCTCACCATGGAACGTCCGACCGGATTCGTTCCCGAGGAGGATCAGGGCTGGTACTTCACCATCTTCGAACTGCCTCCCGGCGCATCGCTGAGCCGCACCGAAGCGGTCGTGAACAAGGCGACGGAGGTGATTCTCCAGAATCCATCGGTCCAGAGCGTGATCCAGGTCAACGGCGTCGACTTCCTCGAGAGCATCAACGTCTCGAACTTCGGGTTCGCGATCGCGATTCTCAAGCCCTGGAGCGAACGGACGACCCCGGAACAGCAGGTGCCCGGGATCATCGACGTGATCAAGGCCGATCTGGACAAGCAGATCGAGGGTGCGGTCAGCGTCTCCTTCAATGCACCGCCGATTCCTGGGCTGGGCACCACCGGCGGGTTCCAGTACCAGATCGAGGACATCAACAGCAAGGGGCCCCAGGCGCTCTACGACATCACCCAGGAGTTCGTCGCCAAGGCGATGGAATCACCGGTCATCGGCAAGGCCTTCTCCGACTTCGAGATGGACTATCCCGAACTGTTCATGGACATCGATCGGGCGCAGGCCGAGGTGCTCGGCGTCGATGTCGGCAGTCTCTTCACCACGATCCAGGCGTACCTGAGCTCGATCTACATCAACAACTACAACAAGTACGGCCAGGTCTACCAGGTCAACATCATGGCCGAGGGCAGCGCACGCAGCGAACCCGAGGATCTGGCTCGGCTCCGCGTGACCAGTTCCGGCGGCGGTTCGGTTCCCTTCGGGGAGTTCATGGACATCTCCTACACCACCGGGCCGGTGAACATCCCGCGATACAACCTCTACACATCCACGCAGATCATCGGCGGCCCCGCCCCCGGCTACAGCGGTGGTCAGGCGATCCAGGAGCTGATCAAGATCGAGAAGTCGGTGCTCCAGCCCGCCGGATTCGGCGGCGAGTGGACCGGACTCGTCTACCAGCAGCTGATCGCCGGCAGCTACGCACCGCTGATCTTCATCCTCGGCCTGATGACCATCTTCCTGATCCTCTCCGCGCTCTACGAGTCGTGGGCGATGCCGCTGATGATCCTGCTGTCGGTACCGCTGGCGGTGCTGGGAGCGATCATCGCACTGGGCATCCGGAGCATGCCGCTGGACATCTACGGCCAGATCGGCCTGCTGATGCTGATCGGCCTCGCCGCGAAGAACGCGATCCTGATCGTGGAGTTTGCGCGTGAACTTCGAATCCAGGGCAGGAGCATCGTCGAATCGGCGGTGGAGGCGGCCCGGCTTCGGATCCGCCCGATCCTGATGACCGCGTTCGCGTTCATCCTCGGTGTCATGCCGCTGGTGTTCGCATCCGGTGCGGGAGCGGGAGCCAGGCATTCGATCGGCACCACCGTCTTCGGTGGAATGATCGCCTCGACCTTCCTCAGCCTGCTGCTGGTTCCGATCTTCTACGTCGTGATCCAGTGGGTCCGCGAGCGGTTCAACATGGCCAAGGAACTCAGGCCGTCCGATGCGGAAGCCGATCCTGCGGAATCATGATCCCGGGACGGGCTTGTCGCAGTCGTAGGTGACCGGGACGAGACACAGGAACCGCATCGGGGCATCGGAGTCGTTTCTGAACTGGTGCATCGCGTTGGCCGGGACGTACAGGACGTCGCCGGCGACGACCGCCGCGGTCTCTCCGTCGCACTCGGCCTCGGCTCGTCCTTCGACGATGTAGACCTCGTGCTCGTAGTCGTGCTGATGATGCGGGGTATGTCCACCCGGTTGCACCACGAAGTGCCGCATGGCGAAGTTCGGAGCCCCGTCATCGCGGCCGACCATGATCTGCATGCTGGTGTCCTTGACACCGGCCATGTCGACAGGGGTGGTGGTGGCCGGATCGGTCTTTCGAATGAGCATGGGTGGTTCCTGCGGTTGGAGTGATTTCCTTCATCATTTCAGGAAAAGACGTCCTCGGCAAGAAGTCGGCGTAGGTTGGTTTCAGGTGCGATGACGGACCGGCTTGAGAGGCCGGACGGGGGGGGATGCACACTCCCCCAATCCAGTTGCCGGTCCCGCTGAGGAGAGATCGAAGACGGTGGGAACACCACGACCGGAGCCGGGCGACTTTCGTCCGGCTCCGGCTCTCTTTTCCGTCGGATGACCGTGGGGGGCATGCCCTCGACCGTTGACTCAGTTCGATCGGGAAGCGGGTGTGTATCGATTGCACCAACCGAGCAGAGGAGTCGGATCGGCCGCGGACCCCAGCAGCAGCATGTAGCCGTCTGGTCGCACCAGGGCGAACGTGCCTCGGGGAATGCCGATCCGATGCTGCAGATCCCCGGCGTCGGCGTGCAGGAAGCTGCCGGTCGGGTGCGGGGCGTCGCTCATGATCTTCAGCACCTGGATCGACGACCGCCAGTGGCGGGGAATGGAGTTCTCGACCGTCGCCACCTGCTGCAGTCCGTCCTCGGCCTCGATGTGCAGGAGCAGGCTCAGTCTGGGATCGGCGAGGTGATCGTGGAGGGTGTCCGCTCCGTGCTCGGACGTCATGACGATGTCCGGAACGCGTCGGCCGGGGGCGGTTCCGTGTCCGCGTCCCGCATCGCGATGGTCGCCCCCTCCCAGACTCGTCGGTGGATACGAGAGTCCGAGTTCGGTGAGGAAGTCCCTGAAGCGATTCTGCACCGAGGTGCGTTTCATGGCGAACCGGAGCACGGTGTTTCGAAGTCCCGACGCGAGTCGGGACCGCATCGTCGCCGCCTTGAACATGCGCCCGGTGTTCGCAAGGAGTTGCCGACCGATTTCGCTCCGTTCCTCGTCGTAGGAATCGAGCAGGGCGTCCGTGGCGACACCCCGCTGCACGAGGGCGAGCTTCCAGGCGAGGTTGCACGCATCCTGCATTCCCGTGTTCATCCCCTGGCCACCGGCCGGAGAATGGATGTGGGCGGCGTCGCCGGCCAGCAGGCATCGCCCGTGCCGGTACGAGTCGACCTTGCGCTCGCTGATGCGGAACTCGGTCAGCCACGTCGGATCGTGGGCTCTCCATCCGTTGGGCCCGCGCCGATCGAGGACTTCCTGGATGTCTTCGAGCGTGGGGTCGTTGCGGGAATCCGAGGAGGGGAGATCGGCGGTGACCCGGAACCGGTCCCCCTTGATCCGGAAGACGGCGAGCAGCCCCTCGTGATGGAAGCAGACGCCGATCGTGAGATCCGGGTCGATGCCTTCGAGGATGCAGTCGGCGAGCAGCCAGCGGTCGTCGTCGGCGCTGCCGGGGAACTCGAGCCCGAGCCCGTGCCGGACGGCGCTGTGGGCACCGTCGCAACCGATCAGCCACGAGGGCTCGATGGTCTCCGATCCGTCCGGGCCGGTGAGGGTGCACCGCACCCGGTCGCCCAGATCGTCGAAGGTCTCCAGTTCCATGCTCCGTTCGACGGAGACGCCCATCGCGGCCAGCGAGTCCTCGAGGATCTCCTCGGTCCGGTTCTGGGGCAGGGTGATGCCGCTTCCGAACGGACTGTCAGCCCCGCGGATCGGCAGTCTGCTCAGTGGACGTCCCGATGCGTAGAAGAACGCATGTTCGATCGGGGTACCGTCGTGCACGAACGGATGCGCGTCGATGCCCGTCTGCAGCAGTTCGAGGCTTCGTGGAAACAACGACAACGCCTTGGACAGATCCGTGCGGGCGGGACTCCGGTCGATGATCCGGAACGGGACGTCGTGCCGGATCAGTTGGGTCGCCAGCGTCAGTCCGACCGGTCCTGCTCCGCAGATCAGCACGTCTGGTTGTTGGGTGGTGTTCATGAGCTGCTGGTCTGAATGGTAATGAGAAAGCCCGCCGGATGTCCGAGGACATCCGGCGGGCTTCGTGTCGACCTGCACCCGTGCCGGAGTGCGTGCCGTCCACTCGCGGGGTCAGCATGAACCCCACGCTGCGAGCACGGTCAGGAGATCCGTGACGTCCACGGTTCCGTCGCCGTTGAGGTCCGCAGTGCAGTCGCCGCAGGCACCCCACTGGGAGAGGATCTGAAGCAGGTCGGTGATGCTCACGCGGCCGTCACCATCCAGATCTCCTTCGCAGTCGGCATCCGTCACCTCGAGGCGTACGAGCTTGCCCTGGTCGGCCGTGTCCTCGTTGAGGTCACGGGCCACGATCGAGGCGGTGTACGCCCCCGGAGCGAGCTGGCTGCGGGTCAGGTCGGCGTAGACCTTCACCTGTGCCGTCTTGCCCGGTTCGATCATCAGTACGGCCGGCTCGACGTGGATCCAGTCCTCGCTCCAGTCCATCTCGACGAACCGGGGATCCTGACTGTTGTTGGCCAACTCGATCAGTCTGGGCTCGAGCGACTCGGGCAGGTTCAGATTGAAGTTCCACTCGGCCCACGGGTTCGTGATGATGATGAGCGGACGAGGGGTCAGGTTCAGGGCGGGATCGCCGAAGATGGTCCAGGTCTCGATCATCTCGCGTCCGGACTCTCCGTACGCACTGACCATCGAGGCGGTTCCGGCGGCACAGAGATTCGCGAATCGCTTGATGCTCCGGTCGGCGGTCCGGTCGCCGATGACGTCCTGGGCCTCCATCGGCGGACGCCAGTGCTGGTTCACGGTGGACATGAAGGCCGCCACGGCACCGGTCGGATCGCCCGAGGAATCGGTGGCTCGGAGCCATCGCTCTGCGAAGCAGTCCTCGTCGTTGTGGAACTGGCCGTTGACGCATGCCACCGAGATGATCCAGGGCAGTTGTCCGGTGTTCTCGAGATCGTCGACGTCCTCACGGTTGAATCCGGTGGTGACCCACGATCGTGCACTTCCGTGTCCGGTGTAGTTGATCACGCCCAGTCCGTTCTCGATCGCCGCCTTGACATCCGCCTCGTCTTCGTTCGGCTCGTAGACCTGGGCGACGTTCGTGTAGCCCGAAGCCAGAAGGTCGTCGCGGATCTCGTCGAGGTGTTCCCAGTCGAGTTCGCCGTCGTCGCCTCCGGAGCCGTCGTCGGAACCGATGCCGAGAGCACGCCGACGCCACTGGTTGAAGACGCCGATCTGGTTCTCGTGGGCGATCGTCCGCTGGACCTGGGTGGTCACGTCCTCGTCCGTTTCCGCAGAGAACCTGCCGATGAGGACCTCGGGCTCGTGATCGTCGCCTTCGATGAATCCGTAGGTGGGATCGGTGCCGCCGGTCGAGTCGACGTAATCCACCATCTCGGTGGGGATGTGCTCGAAGTCGCCCACGAGCAGGACGTAGCTGATGTCCCAGGTGTCGTATCGCTCGGCGATGAAGTCGCGGATCTCTTCGGTGCTGTCACCGACGACCTCGGTCTCGGCCGAGACGGTCCAGAGACCGTTGGCGTTGTGATGGTCGACCAGGGGTTGCACGAGATCGCTCCACTTCTTGGGCGTGATCACGATCATCTCCGGACTGATGGGCACCAGGACCGGGATGTCGTACGGGTCCCAGTTGAGGAAGGTCTCGGCGTACTGCTCCTGCCATCCGAGCCGATTGCTCGATCTCGCGTTCTCGGCAAGGGCGTTGGTGTCGTCCTCGCCATCGGCGTACGCGACCAGTTCGATGCTGGTGTAGACCCGGAGCGTCTTGGTGACCGGGTTGTACTGGAAGGGCGTGACCTTCAGATCGGCGCCGCGCTGATCACGCATGACCCAGGGATCGCCGAGCTGGGCGATGTCGCGAGGCCAGAACTCGTCCTTCTGGTACTCGTCTCCGAAGGTGTAGGGGACCTTCTTCGGATCCAGTTCGCGTGAGATCGGTCCCTTGGACGGGGCGAGATTGACGCCCTGCAGTTCGTAGTACTGCGCGTCCGCGATCTCGACATGCATCATGCTCTTGTTGGGGATTCGAAGCCGCCTGACCGCAGCGGGCATTCCGGGCGCTCCGGCCCGGTGTTCCGAGACGACCTCGCCCTTGATGTCACCGAGCTTGACGAATCCTTCGCCGTCGATCTCGACTTCGTCCATCGAGACCTGGGTCGGGAACGTCAGGCTCATGTGGGTGTAGCCGGGATCGTTCTTGATCAGTTCGATGCTCGTGCCCTGGTCGCCGGAGGCGGCCATGGCGGCGGTTCCGGTGCCCAGCAGGCTGGTGCCGAGCAGCACGCTGCCGACGGTCGCGGCAAGCAGGTTGTTTGTGTTGATCTTCATTCTGTAGCTCCATAAGTAGAGGGGTGGGGAGAAATCATCTTTCCGAGGAGAGTCCTCGCCCCCAATGCGACGCCCGGGTCCGGTTCTCACACTTGGCCTCGAAAAAAGGCTTCTTGGCCACGAGAAAGGTCATTTCGTCGTATTGGGGCTACCATGAGCCTTTGGAAGGAGCCCGGCGTGGACCGCCTGCGACGCATCTTCAAGGTCGATTCCAATCGCCAGTTGGCGATCGTCTTCATCGTGTTCTCGATCACCGGGACCCTGTCCATCTTCGTGTCGAGACCGTTGATGGCATTGATCGGCGTCAGCAGCGAGCAGCTGCACCCGTTGCTCTACTGGCCGCTTCGGATCGTCATGGTCACGCTCTGCTACCAGGCCCTGCTGATGATCGTGGCGACCTGCTTCGGGCAGGTCACCTACTTCTGGCGCATCGAGAAGCGCATGCTGCGCCGCTTCGGCATCCGGCTCAAGTAGCTTCGGCGGGGGAAGCCGGCGAGCGGGGGATCACCATCCACGCGGCGGCGAGTCCGGCGGCGGCGAGGCAGATGCCGAGCAGGTACGACGCGTGGATTCCCGGTTCGTAGTCGTCGCCCGAGGGCCCCGACATCGCATCCATCATCGTGGTGCTGACGACGAACATCAGATTGGCGACCATCACCATGACGGTGAGGATGGAGCCGCTGGCGAGTCCGACCTTCTCCCTGGGAAGCGTGCCGATGGCTCC
>MDTG01030551.1_pt1 | contig 26892 bp, 24 predicted proteins | sample 811421 | NCBI WGS metagenome assembly MDTG01 (sample SAMN05326645, study PRJNA326480) | marine metagenome | isolation source: seawater | place: Pacific Ocean: South East | collected 2011
CAATTGATGGAACTTCTGAAATTGTTAAAAATCATAAAGAATTTGGTAAAAAAATTTTTTTGTTACACAGGAAAAACAAAAAAGGCTTAGGTACAGCATATATAGATGGATTTAATTGGGGATTAACAAATAATTATGATTATTTAGTTGAAATGGATGCAGACCTATCCCATCGTTCAGAAGACCTTAAAAAAATGATTGAGATTAATCAGGATTATGATCTAGTAATCGGTAGCAGATATATTTCTGAGGGAAATACAGAAGGATGGTCATTTTTTAGGGAACTTCTGTCTAGAAATGCTAATTTCTTTTCTAGGATAATTTTAAATTCAAAGGTTAAAGACTTAACTAGTGGATTTAGAGTATATAAAGGTGAATCTTTAAAAAAGACAAAATATGAAGAGTCAACTTGTGAAGGGTACGCATTTCAAATAGATATGACTATAAGGGCTGAAAAGGTTGGGTTAAGTATTCTTGAAATCCCAATAATTTTTGTTGAGAGAGAATCTGGAAGCTCAAAAATGAACACAAAAATTATATTTGAAGCAATTTTATATTTATTAAAAAGAATTTTTTAACGTAAAGATAAACAACATTAAATTAAAGTAAATACTATAAATGAATTTTTTATTGTCTATTCTTGCACTTTATTATTTTTTTCTACTGGGTAGAAGCTCATTAATAATTTTGAATCTTAAAATGAGTAAAACCCAAGTTATAGATGATTTTAAAATTTTTGATACAAAAATTCCAATTTTTTATCCGCTAATTGGACTATTCGTATTTGGAAATATACTTTTTATATTCAACTTTTTTACACCCTTAAATTCTATAAATCTAAAAATTGTTTTAATTTTAATTTTATTTTTTAATCTTTATAATTTTAAAAATATTTTAAAAAACACTTCAAACTTACTTACTCTTTCAATATTTCAATTAATAATTACTCTATCTATATTTAATATAAATTTTCAATATGATGCAGGCTTTTATCATCTAAACTATCAAAACTGGATCAAAACAGAAAAATTAGTAGTTGGATTAAGTAATTTACATACTCCATTTGGTCTCTCGTCAATTTCTGACTATATAGCTTCGATGTTTTGGTTTGGAAATAACTTTGCATTACTACATCTACCATCGATTATATTTCTGACTGTATTGTTAACCTTTTTATCATTTCATATTTTTAAATCAAATAATAAATTTCTTAAGAATTCATCAATACTAATTATTTTCTTTGGAATCTTAGATAACTTTGGCTTTAATGGTGGTTTAAATGGCTTTATTACTATTTCTGGGATTATAAAACCGGACCTACCTTTTGCAATCTTATTTTATTTATTTACTTTATTGTTTTTAAATGGACTAATTAAAAAGTCTTTCAGTATCTACGAAATAAATTTTCTTTCACTTTTATTATTTTTTAGCTTTCAATATCGCATAACTTCAATATATTTATTTCCCTTCTTGCTTTTTACAATTTTTAATTTAGTTAGAAATAAGGAGTTCAAACTTTCTCAATTAAAAATGCAGCTTACTTATATCGTTCTATTCGGGCTTTGGATAGTAAAAAGTTTTCTTTTAACAAGCTGCTTGCTATATCCTATTACATTTACGTGTTTGAATACGAAGTGGGGTAATAATAGAAATGCAGTAAATTTTACAGATGAGTCAAGGGAATTCAATTTTGCTTTTGATATTAATCAAAACTTTTTGGAATGGTTTCGAGAATGGATAGTTCAAAATTCCAATAGTACAATTTTAAAAAACTTTGTTCTTAGTTTCTTTATAATTCTATTTATTAGCTATTTCTTTTCTGAAAAGTTGGAAGATCAGATAGTTCTAAATTTTGTTTCAAAATGTTTTATAGTTTATACAATTTTAGGTTTTTTATTAATATGGATATTTGGAGCACCTTCATTTAGATTTCTTTATGGTTCTATATTATTTTCTATATCATGCTTGACTCTATTAAAAAAAAGGTTGAACCTAAAAAATTATTTAAATTCTAAATATATATTAACAATCTTAATGTTTGCTTCTGCAATGTTAATTCCAAGATTGGATTCATATAAAAGTTTTTTTGATAACCCCTTAGAATTAAAAGTTTTAGAAGTTGAAACAGTAAGATATATTGAAGGAGATGGTAACTGGGTTTATCCTGAAAAAGGTGACCAATGCTGGATAAATAAAAAATGTATACCTTCAAGTGTGCAGGTAGAGGAAGAGAAGCTTTTATCATTTAAAGCTTTCACTAAATGATGATCTTAAATTACAGAAATAATTCAATGAAAATAAAGATAGATTTAGAAAATGATTAAAAATATTACAAGGTTTATATTGATAACGTTATTTGCTTATTTTGTGTTTGATTACAGTGTTGCAATTGATGTAGAACAATTTTATAAAGACTTAAATAGATTTAACTTAAATTTAGACCAAAATTTAAAACAAACCTATATTTTTATTTCTTTGATTATTTCTTTAACCACAATGTTTTTTATATACATATTCAGACCATTTGTAGAGATATATTTACTTCATTTTTTAAAATACAATTTTTATTTTTTAATAAATTTAATTTCAATATCTACAATATTTATAATTTTCAGAGTTTATGGATACTCAAGACTAGCCTTATTGTTTTACTTAGTATTTTCCACTACTTCACTTTATTTATCAGATAAAATTAAAAACAAGTGAGCAAATTAAAACTATGAAATACTCAATTATTATTCCAGTATTTAACGAAGAAGAGACGGTTGAAAAATTATTGAAAAAAGTAAACAAACAACGAGAAAATTTTAATCTTGAAATAATAATAATTAATGATGGCTCAACAGATAGTACGAAAGAGTTAATTATAAAGAATGAAAATCTTGTTGACCATTTTATTGATTCAGAAACTAATATCGGAAAGGGTGGAGCGGTAAAAAAAGGGCTTAAATTTGTTACTGGAGATTATGTCTTGTTCCAAGATGCAGACTTAGAATATGACCCAAGTGACTTTGGAAAAATATTTAATGCTATTGAACAATTCGAAGCTGAAGTAGTTATTGGAAGTAGATTTTTGTCTCCAGAATATACAAGAGTTTATAACTATTTTCATAAAAAAGGAAACTTATTTATTACTGGTTTATTTAACTTGCTATTTAACACAACATTCACTGATATATATTCTTGCTATTTGTGTTTTAAAAGTGACCTTTTCAAGTTTGAGACTTTAAAAACCAAAGGTTGGGAACAACATGCTGAGATTCTTGCCGAGTCAATAAAAAATTCATCGGTTTATTATGAAGTTCCTATTTCTTATTCAGGTAGAACATTTGAGGAAGGGAAAAAAATAAGGGGAAGACATGTTTTTAAAGTTATATTTACAATAATTAGAAAAAAGTTATTTTAATTTTATGAACTTGCTATTTTCAAAGGTTTTTTTGTTATTTTTCTTTATAACGTCAAAAAAGTTCCAAGCTAAAACAAGTACATAGTCATACGAATTAGTTTTAACAGAGCTTAGGTTTTTAATTTGAATATTTGTACCTGGAATATACTTATTTTGTTTAAGAAGATTATCATCAATTGTGAATGAGAATTCTTTTTCAGTCAGCCCAAAATAATTTAAAACTGTTGTAGCTTTTGCAGGAGCGCCATAGCCAATAATTTTTTTATCTTCTTTTAATAATCTGTTTATCTTATCTAACGATTGTAGTTTTATATTTTCTACATCCTTGGCAAATTTATAGTAAGTATCTATTTGATCTAACTTATGTTTTTTCTCAATTTCAATATATTCCTTTAAACTTCTATGTGCTCTTTTATTTTTATCTTTAGAAGCGTAAACCCTCAAAGATCCTCCATGAGTATCAACCTCTTTTACTTTATATACTTTTAGTTTTGATTTTTCAAAAAAATTCAGCACTGACAGTAAACACCAATAATTGACATGTTCGTGATAGATGTTATCGAATGTTAAATCTTTTATTGTCCTGAATAAGTATTGAATTTCGAAAACAAATTCTCCATCATTTTTTAATATCTTTTCAACATTTTCTAAAATGTCTTTTAATCCATCTCCGTGTGCGAAAACATTAAATGCTGTAACAACATCAATTTTTCCATATTTTTTTAATATTTTTTTTACTGTTCTATTTGTAAAATATTCAGAATAAGTTGTGAGGTTTCTTGAATTTGCAATTTTGGCAACATTTTTAGCTGGTTCAACTCCAACGGCCTGTATTCCTTGTTTGTTAAGCGGGTCTAAAAAGATTCCGTCATTACTCCCTATATCAAGTACAACTGATTTACTTTTTAAATTTAAATCATTTTTTAATTCTTTAGCTATTTTTACAAAATGATCTTTGAATTGTTCTGAAGTTGACGATAAATATAAATAATTATCAAACATTTTTTCAGGTGGAACAACAACACTGAGTTGTGAATTAGAACATTGTTTACAAAAGTTTAAATCAAGTGGGTATAGTTCATTTTTTTCATTTTTATTGTTATTTAGATTATTTGCCAATGGTGAGAGTCCAAGTGATAGGTAGTGGTTCAGACCACCTCCACAAACTCTACATTCGGTTTTATAACTTTCAATTATGTTTTTTGACAACTGTTCATCTACAAGTTTGTGTGGAATTGTATGGGTAATTCCATAGTTTTGATGTTCTCTTTCGCCATTTACTAAATTTAACAATGTTGAGTCCTCTAGAAAAATCATTGTATGTGCAACATATGGAGGAATGATTGACAATTCACCTTCTTTAATTAATCTTGTTTCAATAACTGAGTTTGGTTTATTTAAATCCTTAGTAACACTTATGTACTTACCCTTTATTAAAAGACACTTCTGTGTCTGCACAGGATGATAATGATTCCCTCTAATTGTTTCCTTATTTGATTCAACATACCCGATCATGTTGATTTGATCATCAAAATAGTAATTAGAAATTATACCTCTTTCGTCAAGAAAGTTGTCTTTACCAATTTCAATAATTTCATTTTTATCAATTATTTCTTTATCTTTCCATGCATTAATCATTTCTTCTATTGAAGTTTCGAGATTATATAAAAAGTTAAAACCTGTTTTTTTTAATTTTTTATTTGATAAGGAATATCCTTTGTTTGGTACAGAATCTTTTGTTATTTGAAAATCAATATTTTTATTAATTTTTTTACAAATTTTTGCAACGTCTTTTACTGTAATATTTTCATTAACACAGTGAAAAATTTCATTACTAATTGTTTTGTCTTCACCAACAAATTTTAAACACCTAGCAACATCATATACTGATACTAAGCTTTTTAGTTGTTCTCCCCCAGCAAATAATTTTATTTGACCACAATCTGAAGCTATTTTTGAGAATAAGTTTGGCATAATATTCAATCTTGTAGAGTCATAAGATTTTCCATATACAGATCCCAGTCTTAAAATTACATAGTCTCTTTGAGATTTAGTTAAGTCTTTTTCAGATTGTGCTTTTCCTTTTGAATATTCCAAAACAGGTAATGTTTCTTGATTTTCATCAATTCCTTCAAGTGTTGATTCAACTCCTTCAAAAACAACATGTGTTGAAGTAAATATAATTTTTGAATTGTCAGGTGAAAATTTAATAATATTTTTGGTACCTTTTATTCCAACATCATTTATTTTTTTGTCTCGTGCTTTATCAATGTCTTCTTTTGTGGTTCCAACATCTGTTATGCCTGCAAGGTGATAGATTAAATCAGCATCAAAAATTTCATTTTTAAGAGAACTTTCATTTAAGATATCAACTTGTTTAAATTTTATATTCCATCGTTTTAACTGACTTACTCTTTCTGAGAAAAACTTGTTATCAATAACAGTTACATCATAGATTCTCGATTTGGAAGAGTAAAGCTTTGCCAGCTCCATGCCTATATAGCCAAGACCCCCAGTAATTATGATTTTCTTCATTTCTTAACTATAGCTTTGTTGTCTTAAAATTTTGTAATCATTGTTGGAATATTATGAATAAATATTAAAAATACTATTGAATACAGAATTTTATAAAATTTGAGGTTAAAGTTTTTAATTCTATTGAGAAATAAAGCACCATAAAAGGGCAGTATGTTTAGCAAATATATAATGTAAGTAGCTTTTACAGTATCTCCTTTTTCTTCTGGATACTTTATGTTGAACCATAAAAAACCAACAAAACCAACAGTGATAAAAACTGTAATCAAAAAATAAAATATCTTTGATTCTTTATTGTTATCAAATTTATGTTTTCCACTTTTTAAAAATTTAAAACAATAGAGTATTCCAAGCAAATATAAAGCAGTTGGAATTAAAGCAACTGCATTTACTCTCCCTAGGTAAGGAAGTATTTCAGAAATATTCAATGATTCACCCTCTCGTCCAGTTCTTAGTAAAAAATATCCCCACCAATCTCCCCAAGTGTCAGAGTGGAGGATAGGAATTATTCCTTTAGTCATAGAAGATCCTCTGAATGGCTCTTTAAATAAAAGCAAGTCATCAAATCCTGTCGTAGTGTAGAAAGAAAGAGGATTATTTTTAATATCTAGTTCTTGTGGAATTTCATTGAAAGTAGTGAAGCTTCCATACTGAATGAATAAACCAAAATAAAACCAACTTGAAATTAAAAAAGCTATCAAAAGTGACCAAAATAAAAGTTTAAATAATTTCTTAAAAACATCATCATTGTAAAAATACTTCATAAGAAACAAAAATATTAATAAAGATAAAATAAACAAAAAACCCCATTGTCTACTTAAAGCAAGCAGTCCAAAGATAATTCCAAAATAAAATATATCAGTTCTTCCAAATTTAAAATCATTTTTAAAAAGTTTAGCAAATAAATAAAGAGCCCATGATATAAAAAAAGCAACGTAAGGCTCTCCTCTTATCATTGCAAAAGTTTTATAGTTAGCTGATATTATCAAAAGTAATAAAATTAGTGATTCAAGAAATTCACTATTAAATGGCATAATTAATTGAGAAATATTGATATAAAAATAGATAATTAAAATAAACATTAATGCTTGTAGAATTTGAGTTGATTTTCCATACAAATTCGTACAGTCGATGCTAATTAATGAAAGTTCAAATAATTTATCACACGCTGAATCAACTAATGAAGGAAAAATATATGGTAATGGTGGAGAGAAAAATTCATATGTGTCTTGATCAGTTGGAAGAGCAAAGGGTAACACTTCTACATACCACTTATGTGCTGCAGCATCGTACCCTAATTCATGGTTGTAATTAATTATGTTGAACAACAAAACAAACAAAACAATTAAAAATAGAAATAGAATTTTGAAGTTTGTTTCAGTTTCTTTAAATATTAAATTATTAGCATTTTTGATAAATTTAGAATCCAAATTTTCACCAAATATTTCTCATTAAATTGTTAACAAATTCTGTAACAAGTGAGTAAATAGAAATAATATTTTCCTTATTTGGAGATTCATTATAGATTGAACCAAATAAATGTCTTTCATCAACAAATAACAAAATAATGAAAGAAAGATATGGAAGAAATCTAGCATATCTTTCTGAATTTAACTCTACATTTTCGTAAAAGTAATACAAGACGAAAAGACTAATTGGGATGACTAACATTGAGAATACTCTGCTGGTATCAAGTGCTAAGGAGGAACCAATCAATGCAAGCAAAAAACTGATTATAATTCTAATTTTTTTATTATCGTCTTCGGAAAAATATATAAAAATTATTAGATATAACATTACTCCTAAAAAACCTGAGAGAATTAAATCAATCGAGTTTGATGATGATAGATAAAATACTTGGTCTAAAACATTTTCATTAAATACAAATCTCAATCTGCTTCTTCCACCATAATTTATGTTGTTTAAATAAACTTGAAGAATTATTCTTCCAATTATGTATGAACTAAAAAGAGTTAATCCTAATAATTTTTCTCCTTTTTTATAAAACAATACAAAGACAATTATTAACGAAAATAAAGCAATCCCATAATGGTTTATTGTTAAAAGTGATGAGAATATCAATATAGTTAAATAATTCCTTTTTATTAAAATCTTTTTAACTATAAGAACAAGTAATAAAGAGGTGAAAACATCTGAATATCCCATGAACCAAGATACAGTAACAAGCCACCCTGAGAATAAAAATACCGTAGAATTTTTTTGAAGAAAATTTATATTTACACAGATTAAATAGATTAGAACTGTTGTAATGGAAAAAACCATTAATGAAAAAAACCTAAAATCTTGAATATTAAATAAGAAACCTAGGATATGAAAAAAAGGAGTATCTACATTATATGATGAATAAGGCATATTGCCAGAGAACAAAGATTGTGAAATTTCATACTCATGAAAAATAGTGTTTGTAAAACTAGTCCCAAAAATTATATGTACTAAAACAGATGAGAATAGAAAATTAAAAAAAACTTTATTGTTAAGTAAAGATTTTATACTTTTCATTAGTACATCCCTTGTTCTCTAGCATCAATCATCCAAGGTATAACTATATCTAACATTTTGTCTAATGACGTTTCGGCCCTAAAACCTAAAAGTTTTTCAGCTTTTTCTGTTGAAGGTATTCTTTTTTGAACATCATATTCAAAAGCATTAATTGACTTATATTTAAATTCTTCATTCGGCTTAATTTTACTCCAAATTAATTCAGCCAACTCAAGGACTGAAGTCGAAATATCGGTTGAAATGTTAAAGTCATCATTCTTAGCTTTTGGATGGTTTAATAACAGACAAATACCTTTCGCAAGATCTTCTCCATATGTATAGTGCCTAATTTGATTTCCTTTCCCCAATATTTCTACCGGACCATGATTATCAAGTATTTTTAAAATAAGATCTGGTACAACGTGGGAGAGAAGTAACTTCTTACTACTCTGTGATAATTCCTTTGAAGATTTAGTTTTTAGCTCACCAATACCCACAGCATTGAAAGGTCTGGCTATTGAATACTCAAGTCCATATTGTTCATTTGCCGCTTTTGCAAAATATTCTACTGATAATTTCTGAAATCCATAAGAACTAATTGGAGGAGGTGTTTTTGTAATATCGCTTTCTTTTGTGGGAAATATGTCTGATGATTCAAACACCATTGAAGAACTTAAAAATATAGTTCTTTTCAAAGTTCCTTCGTTAAATCTTTTTATAGCATTGTCAGTTGTAACTGAAATTATTTTTTCATTTTCAGATAATAAATCATAGGCAAACTCATGAAAATAAGAGATTCCACCAATCATTGCTGCTCCAGCAATAAGGTAATCGGCACCTTCTAATGCGTCGTACATTAAATCATTGTTCTTTACATCACCTTCAATAAGTTGAAAATTTTTATTTGAACTATGATCTCTTTCAATTTGACCATATTTTGAAAAATTATCTATACCAGTGACAAAATAACCATTTGATAGTAGTTCTTTTACAACATATCCTCCAATAAAACCCTCTGAACCTGTAACAACAACTTTTTTCATTTCACTTCTTTCTTATAATCAATCTAAATACCCAGTACAAATAACTAGGCAAGAATTTTGAAATTGAAAACTTACTCTCTCCAAAATCTCTATCAATCCAAATTGTAGGTATTTCAGCAATTCTTTTTTTTTGGAGTTTTGCCTTTACAACCATTTCCAAACCAAGTGTAAAACCATTCTTACTTTCAATTTCAACAGAATTTAAAAAACTTTTATTGTACGCTTTAAACATATTTGTTGGGTCTTTAGTTTTAATAAAAAATAAATAATAAAGAATAACTCCACTTAGCCTACTCAATAAATACTTTAGTGTAGAGTTTCCTACATATTGGCCACCTCTTGAATATCTTGTTGCAACAGCAACGCTTACTCCCCGATTGATTAATGAAAATAATTCTTCTATTTGATCAGGGTCATCACTTCCATCCCCCATAAATACACATATTGAATCACCCAGAGAATTTTCAATTCCATATTTTATAGCATTAGCCGGGCCCGGGCCATAATCGTTTATCATTGTTCTTAAATTTTCTGTATTGTATGACAGGTTTTTTATTGTTGAGTCTTTAACATCATCAACAACGACTATAACCTCCGTATCTTCTTTTAAAGATTTAAAAATTCCATGTAAGACATTATTGATATTGTCTTCTTCATCTTTACATGGGATGATTATTGATTTAGTTATTTCCAATTTTTAATACCTCTTTGTCCTTAAAATCGTAGCTTTTAAATTCTTCATGATTTGTCCCAATAATTACATAATTACTTTGGTCTTTAATATCTTCATATAAATATGTTTTTTCTTTAATTGCTTCGTGTGAAATATTTGGCTCTACAACATAAATATCATAGCCAGTGGATATTAAAGTTTTTAATAATTCATATGCAACAGAACCTCTTAGATCATCAGATTCAGGTTTAAAAGTAATCCCGAGGAAAATAATTTTATTAGAAGAACAATTATTTTTTATCTCTGACAAAATATTTTCTAAAAATATTTCGTTGGTTTTAAAAAATAAGTCAATAATTTTATTATTTTGGTTAAAATTTTCTACGAAAGTTTTTGTATCCTTAGGCAGACAGGGACCTCCTACAAATCCTGGTTTCGCTATATTTTTTAATCTTGGGTAATCAAAAGTTGCGACTTCAAATATTTTTTCGAAATTAAGTCCAAATTGTAATGAAATATTTTTAAATTCATTAATTAGTGAGAATTCAGAATACCTGTAAACATTAGAAAATAATTTTATAAATTCAGCTTCTTCATAGCTTACATTAATGGTCTGAGTTCCAATAGTTGAAAAAAATTTTTCAAATTCAAAGAATTTATCTTGTTTAGCACCAACAATCTGTGGAAGTGAAATCATTTCATCAAACGCTTTTCCTTCTGCAATTCTTTCGGGACAATATCCAAGTATAATATTTTTCTCCTGAAAAATTTTGTTACTTAATAGCTTTGAACAAGTACCATAATCTACAGTGCTTCTGAGTATTAATTTTGAATTTGGTAACAAATTTTCCGTTACTTTATTGATCAAATTATCAAAATTCAATCTGTCTTTTTTACTGCTTGATGTACCTATTGTTACAACAACATATTCACATTCTGAAATCTTTACATAATCGTCAGTAATTTGGAGACCTTTTTTTAATGCTTTAGCTAAGTTTTCTTTTAAATCTGGTTCAAAAAATGGAGGATTTCCATTAAAAACAGAGTCGATGATTTCTGCATTTTCATCAATTATTATTACATTTCTATCTTTTATCTGGAGTAGACAACTTAAAGGAAGCCCAATGTGTCCAAGACCTCCAACAACTGCTACTTTCATAATTTATTTTGAACAAAGTTAATCATTATAAAATAATAGTTTAAATTTATTGAAAAACATATTCGAACTTTGATATATACTCATCAAGTTTTTCATTATCGTAATCTCCTGAGGTGACAAAAAGTGCCTGTTGATTATAAGTTTTAATAGGCTTTTCAAAAATTTCTACCATATGGTAAATCCCTCTATCTGTATAGTCATCAAAAATAATTTTTGTTCCTTTATCAGAAAATTTTAGACATGTTAAAAAGCATGCAACTCTGAATCTGCCGTCTATAAATACAAAGTCGGGTTTCTCTTCTTTTGTCCAAATGTATTCTCTATAAAGTTTGAAGTTCTCTTTTTTTTCATAACTAAATGGATATCCCCATTCAGCTATTTTTCCAACATCTATGAATTTTAATTCTACTTTTGAATTTTCATTTTTTATTTGACTAAGTGTGGACTCAATCCATTTTTTTGACGAATCAACAGATACTATTCTATTGTTTGAATTTTGTGAGATGTATATTGTACTTTTACCAACACCATATTCTCCATAAAAATTAGTACTTTTTAAAGTGTCTTTGAATAGCAAATTGTCACTATCAAAAACTGACTCACTTATATTTTCACGGGTTTCAAATATTCTTTGATAAATGTATTTAAAACTTTTATAAATAAAAGGAGGAAGACAATAATAAATTATTTGTTTCATTTATTTTTTCTCTATTAAGTATCTTATTTTTTTATAAAATTTAAATCTGATATAAAAAAATAATGTAAAAAAAGTGTTTGTATATTCGCTTTTTATAATTTGCTGAAAATTTTTAGATACTGATTTACTTAATTTGACATTAAATAATTTAGTAATTCCACTGTTCGTTCCACTTCCATCCATTCCATCATTAAAAACGTGAGATCCTGCAGGATAAACAGTAAATCCGTTATTTAAAAATATTGTTTGATACCAAAAAATTGCCCAAGAATTAATTTTTTCTTTATCATTATCAATTAGTTGTTGTTCCCAGTTTGAAAGACCAAAGAAATTAAATCTTCTCCTAATTTTTTTATCACTTGAAGAAATTAAGTTTTCTGACCTATTTGTATGATTAGACCATCTATCTGACCATGTTGCCCAACCCCATGAATTCATCAGTTTACCAATTACTACTTTTGATTTAAAAATTCTAATTTGAGGATAAGACCAACCGTTTACATGCCATACTTTTTTTTCTTCTTTGTAGATAGATAAAGAATTATTCATATAATTTAAAAAGTTTTCACTAACTACCAAATCATCTTCTAAGCAAATAACAGTATCGTTGTTTTGAAAAACAAAATCTATTCCGTTTAAAATGTTTTTTGCGAGACCAAAATTTTCGTCTCTTACTATGACTTTTATTTCTTTAAAATCTTCAATCAAATCTATAAAATTTAGTATATTTTCTGTCATTTTGTTCCGACCATCTTTTGGAATATCTACAAAAAAATATAAAACTGTTTCGTTACTTTCTTTGCTTTGTTTTAAAGAATTGATAAGATTAACTAGCTTGGTTGGTCTGTTATAACAAAATATTGCAACAGGTGAATAATTCATAATTTAATGTTACTGATAATAAAAATAAAAAAATCTTACAAATTTATATTTTTATTTAAAGATGAAATTATTAATTTAAAATACTGAAACGGATATTCAAGTTTCCAAATTTTTAAATTGAAAATATTTATTATCAATATTCTTAATGTATTCGGTGTCCAAACATTAACAATGTGATACTTGGGTTTAAATAATTTTCTAAAGATATCGTAATAATATTTTGAGTCTAAAGCAAAAATTCCTTTTGGGGACCATGGTTTAAATTTTCCACTGTAATGTATGACTACTGCATCATTTTCGATTTTTTCATAAAGGTCTCTACTAAGTCTCTGTTTGCCATAAACATTGAAATTTAGATCTTCATCCAGTTCTTCATAACTACCATCAAAAAAAAGGGATAAAATATCTTGATCATGCCACAGAAAGTCTGATTTTCTGTTTTGTAATATACTTGATAATTGAAATGAGCAATTGTTTTTAATCCAAAGTTGATAATTTATTAACAACACTCCTGAGTTAAGATATCGTCCACTACTAAGGTTTAATCTATTTTTTTCATTATGTAATACCTCATTCGTTTGAGCTGAAAGAATTTTGTTTGATTTTTTTAGTTTTTCAATCGATTGAGTAAGCTTTAATTGATATTCTTTAATAAAGTAAGCATCAGCATCAATATATAGAACAAAGTCTATATTTTTTGGAACATAGCTCTCTAGAAATAATCTATAAAATATTGCATTTGAAAAATGAGAATTTTTAAAATTTGGAAAATTAATATCTTTTTTATCAAATTTATAAATATTTAACGTTAATAAGTTATTATGTTTTTTTATTTTTTCATTATATTGTTCAAATGTTTCTGGATCTTTGTGGATTATATAAATACTTACCTTTTCATTGCTATGGTTCAATAAAGATATAATTGAGCAATAAGCTTGAATGTTGTAATTTTCATCAAAACAATAAAGGATATTAAACACTATAAACCATTATATATAAATTTTTACTTCTGAATATTTTTAAGTTTTTCAACTATTTTTATCATTTAAATTTTTATGTTAATAGGATTTATTAAACATGAATAAAGTTAATTTACTTTACTGCTTTGATAGTAATTATGATAAGCAGTCTTTTTTATCTATTTCTTCTATTGTAAATAACTCAAAAGATGTTTTTGAAATATACATAATCCACAAAGATCCAGAAACATTTGAATTGTACAAAAATAGACTTTTAAAGAACAGTAATGTTGAAAATATAGAAATTTATAAATTTAAAAAAAATATAGAGAATTATCCTCAATTAAAAAATAAGCATGTCTCCGAAGCAACTTATTACAGACTCTTTATATCAGAATATTTACCCAAAGAATTAGACCACGTTCTATATTGTGATCCAGATGTTTTTTGTGTAAGAAATATATCAACCTTCCTGAGTTCTTTGTTTAGAAAATTTATTGATGAGAATAAGCCTATAGGGGTAAATGTAGAAAAATATTTAAATGATGAAAATCTTGAATATTTTAAAAACTTAGAAATGAAAAATAATTCATATTTCAATGCTGGTGTAATGTTAATAAATTTAAACATTTGGAATAAAATTGTCACTAGTGATCTAATCAAACATAAAATTCAAGTACTTGAGAATAAAATTATACTTTGGGATCAAGATGTGCTTAATTCAATATTTGATGGTAATTATTTTGAAATATCAAATTTGTTAAATTTCAGAATAACTTACCCAATAGATATTGAGTTTTTTAAAGATAACATAATTTTTATTCATTACTCAGGAAACCATAAGCCATGGACTGTTGAGGGAGCTCTTGACAAACCAAGTGTGTATTACAACAAAATTTACCAAGAATATTTTAAAGATAAATATTCTCTAAAACTAAAAGGTACAAGAAAATATGCATTGAGCTATCTTTTAAAAAGCATCATAAATAAAAACATATTTAAAATTGATTTTTCTCTTGAATATTTCAAACAATTTACAATATCAATAATGAAAAAATGAAACAAAAAAATATTAATAAAAAACTAGAAAAAGTTTGTTCAAGATACTCAAATGAGATTAAATCAATAGCACATGTTGGTGCTCATTTAGGGCAAGAAATAGATATATATAAAAAATTTGATATTAAAAATATTTATTTATTTGAGCCCCAAAAATCAATTTTTTTAAAATTGCAAGAAAATACAAAAAATCTACCTAATGTAAAACTGTTTAACACAGCCTTGGGCTCAATTGAAAAAAAAGAATTTTTAAATAAAGCTTCCGAAAACGATGGTGCCAGTTCTTCAATATTAGAGCCAGCATTACATAAAGATCTTCATGAAGAAATAAAGTTTCATGAAAAAGAAGAAATTGATCTCAAACGATTTGATTCGTTTGGGATTGAGGATGTAAATTTTTTGACTATAGATGTTCAAGGGTTTGAACTTGAGGTAATTAAGGGGTTTGGAGAGAAAATCAAAAAATTAGATTTTATTTTTACTGAAATAAACAAAGACTATGTTTACAAAAATAATGTACTTATTCAAGATTTAGATTCAGAATTAAATAAACATGGGTTTTTACGTATAAAAACTTATTGGGATGGGTATTTACCATATGGAGATGCTTTTTATGTCAGAAAACGTTTACTAACTAAAAAATACATTGCTTTCTCAAAAATATCTAAAAAATTTTTTGATAGTAATATTAACTTGCTATTTCTAAAAATAATTAATTATCGAAAGTTAATTTTTAAAACTAAAAAATACTTAAATAGATTTTTTAGATTCTAAATTTTTAAGAAAATCATTCCAATAATTCGCATCTTCTGGAAGTATAATTTTATAATTTAAATATTTATCAACAATGACTTCATAATCATCGGGAAAACAATCTTTTTTAAGAAAGCATACTTTTCCTTCTTTTGGTTTTAACCCGTAAAAATTTTTCCTAGCTTCATATTCAATTGTATTTGGAGAAACAATATGTGAATTAAGTGGTGTTGAAATAAAAGTCCTATAACTATCAAGTCTTACAGTTAATATAAGACACACAAAAAATAGTGAGAGAAATATGCCTTTATTTATAAAAATAATTTTTAAATCTTTACTTGATTCAATAAAGTCTAAATTAATCAACAATAGTATTGTTATAAAAATCGGTGTCGCAAATCTATATGCAGGAGTAAAAATAATCCAAATAGTGAATACTACAACTGATAGAAATAAATACTTTAATGAGTCAATATTTGGCTTAACAAAAAATAATAATTTTATTATTAATAAAGAAAATAAGAAATTTATTAAGTAATCATAATTGCTTGATAGCCAAGAATCATAAAACCAATCATAATTATTTAAACTTCCAAAAATATCATTTGGATTTCTTGGGTGCCCTCTGATTGATTTATTAACAACTGTAGCTTGTGATTCTTGATACCATTTTAATGTTGATACACACGTAATGTTTATTGGAAAAATCAAACAACTTGAAACTATCAAGTTTTTAGTAAACCAAAAAAATGAAATTATAAATCCAAAACTAAAGATATTTGTTAAATTGTACTTATTTAATTTACTTTTATAAATAATTATTAAATATGGGATTAGAAATATAAAACCTAAATACCTAACTTGTCCAGAAAATAAAATCAGTAACCCAGCAACAAAATAATCTATATTGTCTGGTGAATCATCAAGCTTTAGAATCAACAAAAAAATAATTGAGAGTGTGAATAATAATCCAAAGGTGTTGTCAAATGCTCCAATTTCGTCAATTCCAATGAATCCATTTCTTCCACCATTCAAACCAAAATTATCAAATATTCCAAAAAACAGTATTATTAAACTAATTTTTTTGTAATTAGAATGTCTAGATATTAAAAAAGAAAACAAAATAAAATAAAAACTCATAAACACAAGCAAATTAGGCGTTTGTAGAAATACAAAGTTTTGATCTATCCAATAGCTAGCTCCTATGTATTCCCATAATGAAGAAAATCCATATCTATGATGAAGATTTGATAAACCAAAAATTATGCTTTCGTCTCTTATAAAAAGTTGATTGTTAAGGTGATATATATCAGAATCTTTGCTTAAACCTGCATTGTAAGTACTTATAATGAAAGTCCCATAAATACTTAACTTTATAATTATGTTTAGAAAGCTAAAATTTTTTAAATTTATATTTCTAAAATTTAGAAGTGCGATAAATAACAAAATAAGATAATAATAAATTTGATTTATTCCTCCAAAAAAATTAAAAATTACTGCAATATTTCCTACAATAAATAAGCCAAATAACATATAAAAATTATTTGCATTAATTTTAAAAATTTTGGCCTCTTTGAAACTTTGATTTAAAACTTTGGAAAGATAAAAATAAAAAGTACGACCTATAAAATAAGTTAAAAGTGTTTGTAGTGTAATGTAGAAAATATTGATCATCTAAATATCTATTGTTTCCAAATTTTCTTTAAAGATTTGTTCTGAAAAATTCTTTTTAAAAAATTTATAACCCTCTTTAGAAAGTTTATCCATTAAATCTTTATTGTTATAAAGTTCTTCAATGTTAAGTGCTAAATCTTTTCCATTTTCTGGTCTGATTGCTTTCACTACATTCTTTAGATTATTTTTTACATATAATGAATCAGCAGTGATTACTGGTTTTGAGAAACTCATTGCTTCAATAATTTTATGAGGAATTATTAAATTATTTTTTGTAGTATTTGAAAATGTGCCAAGACAAATATCAGCACTTAATATATTAGATACAACATCATCGGTTGACCTAGAATCATAAAATGGTAGATTACCTGTTAATTCTATGTTATCAATTCTTTCCTTGTTAATTCTTTTCTTAATATCTTTAAATAATTTTCCATCACCAATTAATTTAAAAGTATACTTTTTTGAACTTAGCTCTTTAGCACTATCTAATATATAATCTATACCGTGCATAGTTGCAAAATTCCCCCAAAAAACTATCTGACAATAATTTTTATTATTTAACAATAGGGGTTGTTTTGTGTAATCAATCCTCCTTGGAGTTGGTAATACATATGTATTACCCGTATTTATGTTTAATTTTTCATTTAAATAATCCTTCATTTCATTTGATTCTACAAATTGAAAATCTGACATTTTAAATATTAATCTATCAATGAAAATCAAAAATTTTGATACGATTGATTTATTTGAAAACTGATTTCTATCTTCTACTAATGTAAGGTAAAAGCTTGTAAAAAAATCAAACCCTATAGTTTTTCTTGATGTAAAACTAAATATTTTCAAAAAAAATAGCTCAAGTACTCCAGGAAATAAAACAATTAATGTTTTTTGTTTTGAAAAAATAAACTTTAAAAGTAAAAAGATGAAAGTTAATGGAAAAAATAGTAAATAAACTAAAAAATTTAAATATAGATGTTTGTGTTTATTTTCAGACATAGTCTGAATAATAAAATTATCTGTCTTGTCAGAATTGCTTATAAAATTTTTTCCTCTTACTGATATTGAATTTGTGAGTGTAAAAATAGAGAATTTCATATTACCAATTAATCTTAATGTACGAAAATTAGATTTAACAATATATCAAATAAATATGATTATGATTGTAAACTTAAGTTGCTATATGAAATATAACAAAGTATTAATAACAGGCGGCTTAGGCTTCTTAGGATACCATTGTGTTGAAAGATGGCTTGAAGATGATTGTGAGATAACAGTTGTTGATAATTTAAGTTCGAACGCTGTTAATAAAGATAATTTAATTTACGATCAAGTAAGTGTAATTGAAGATAATATTTTAAATTTAGATGTAAAAGATTTTTCCAAATTTGACATTATTTTACACTTGGCTTCACCAGTTGGCCCGGTAGGAGTACTTAAACATTCAGGTACTATGGGCAAAACAATCATTGATACAACTCAATGGGCAATTGACGTTTCTAGAAAAAATAAAATGCCTTTAATTTATATATCAACATCTGAAATTTATGGTTATAGAGAGCAAAAAACAAAACTTAAAGAAACAGATGATAAAATTTTACATGGTGATTTTACAGTCAGAAATGAATACTCTATTAGTAAGTTATTAGCTGAAATAATAATCAAAAATAATTCAAAAATTGATAAGGATTTTAAATTCCAAATAATAAGACCATTCAATGTGACTGGAAAATATCAACTACCTGATGGTGGTTTTGTGTTGCCAAGATTTGTAAATCAAGCCTTAAACGATGAGGACATTACTGTTTATTATGATGGATCTCAGTTAAGAGCATTTACTTGGGTTAAAGATATAGTGGAGGGAATCTATCTAACTACAAAAGCGAGTGAAGAATACTGGAATGAAATTTGGAATATTGGTAATGAAAACAATGAAAAGAGTATTAAATATCTTGCAGAAAAAGTAATAGGCTATACAAAATCTAATTCCAAAATTGTTAGTGTTGATCCAGTTGAAATTCATGGTGAACTTTTTGCAGAAGCCCCTGAGAAAATACCCGACAGCACAAAAATAAGAAGCTTTCTAAATTGGGAACCAAAAAAATCTGCTGATGAAGTTGTGTTAGAAGTTGTAAATTATTTTGAGGGCATTACAAATAAATAATCTTATCTTTGTATCCAGATAAGTAATCAACCAAACCACTTTTAGTCTTATTTTTTATTCCAAAACCATCATAACCAAACTGACTGTCCACTAGATTAAGAAGTTTATTTATTATGAATTTAGGATGATCATCCAGTTCAAGTTTGTGAATATGTTTTTTATACCTCTTTTTAATCATTTCATACCATGCAATATAAGCCTCTTCTGGTGTTTCACCTCCTCTATCTCCAACATCACCAAACTCTCTTTTCCATGCTCTTGCATATCTTGCTCTATCATGGCCAATCAATTTTTTTGTTCTAAATACGGTATCATAGTTCCAAATTGGAACTTTAGTCTTTGGCATATCACCAGGTTGTATCAGTCTTCCATTCATAGTTGGGAGACACAAGTCTCCACCTCCATTTAGTGTTATTTGCGGAAAGTCTTTCTTATTAAATGCTCTACATATGATACTTTTTATTGCATATCTATCAGGAGTAAATATTTGCATCTTTGGAAATGCGATAGATGGAGCATCTTTATTTTGATATATTGAATTTCTCAATCTTTTGAAATCTTTTTCATGAAAAATATTATCAATATCCATCCAGATTACCCAGTCTCCAGTTGCTTTTTGAAGACCTTCTGTAAACATTTTTCCAATATCGCTCCAAATAAATTCTTCCTTAAAATCATCTCCAACAATTACAACTTCATCTGCGAAACTTTCGTAGCATTTAATGGCTTCTTTCCAAGGATCCATTCTTTCTTCAGGATTAGTCATGGTTGTAAAAATTGAAATCTTCATAATAGCTATTTCAAAATCTCTTCTAAATCATTCTCAAAAGATCTAGGGTCCAGATAAACACTTTCATTTTCTTTATTTAAAACTGTAGAATTTAGACAATAATAATCTAAATCTAAACCTGAAGCCATTGACATTAGGGCATTTCTAAAATCATCATTTTTTTCTCTAATATCTATAACTTTTGAATTCTTACTCATGAATAACATGTTTGCTAATCCTGATCCATGAGGTCCTGCTAAAACATTTGCATTGCAAACAATATTAATAACTTCATCTATTGAATAATTTTCAAATTGTAAAATCTCAAATTTATATTTTTTAAGAACTTTCAAAATTTCATCCCTATTCGATATTCCTCTTCTGACATTTACCCTGTCAACCCAAATTCTAGAGGACATATTCTTGGTATGTTTAATATTTGCTCTTTCTAGGAAAAGATTCCTTAGCTCCAATAAAATATTGGTATTAAAATTTCCAGTTTGGGCAGAATAGCTTGGGATCAGAATTTTCTTTACTTTTATTCTTGTATTTTTATTTAGTACTTTATATTTAATATTCAAAAAATTTAATTGATCAATGATCCACTTATTTTCATAGTTTTTTGGAATCAATATTGGAAAATTTTTATATTTATTAGGAATTAAAATATATCTCTGTAAAGAATCTAAAAGCCAATGATAATAATTTGAAGCTTTATCATCAAGAATCCATATACCTTTTTGAATAGTTTCTTTTTTCTTTATAGAAATTAGAAAGTTTTTTAATGCTAATTTAAAAATGTCAATTTTTTTGATATTTGGGAAATGGGTATACTTTGTAAACAATCTAAGTTTCCGGAATGAAATTAAAGTTTCATTAATAAGTGTTACTTTTTTTTCAATTAAATAATATGAAGACGAGATTTCCTTTTTTAATTCATGAGCAAAAAATTTAAAGTTTTTTTCTGTAGCATTTAATGGGGGCTTTCTTATGCTAATGTGCTTATCATAAACTTTAATTTTCATAATTTAATTTAAGAATATACATTATGAATGTAGTGTAATAAACCTAATTTATTTTGTTATGCTTGTTTACATGGAAAATGAAATTCTAGATATTTTTAATAATGGTACTTGGTATCATTCTGTTTGTTTTAAAGATACAAAATCTAAAGGAACATTTGACTATACAAATCTCATTCATGACTTAAATTTTCCCTCAATGAGAGACCTGAGTGTTTTAGATGTTGGCTGTTCAGATGGATTTTTTTCTAAATTTTTTATAGAAGAATTGAATGCAAAAGTAGTTACCGGAGTTGATTTTAATTTATATGATGGATCAGTAGCTTTTGAAGTACTTAATAATAATGAAAAAGAGTACATAGAAAAATACAATAATCAAAATGATTATGAAAATTTAAAATCTTCATATGAAAATTTAGGGTTATTAAATTCAAATAAATTTGAACTACTTAAAAAAGTTTTTAATCTTAACATGAATTATCATTATGGATCAATTTATAACCTAAGCGGATTTGAAAAACATGATGTCAGCTTTTGTGGGTCTTTGCTTGAACATTTAAGGGATCCGATTACCGCAATTGAACAACTTTATTCTGTAACGAATAAATTTACGATAATTGATATTTCAAATTCTTTGACTGGTATTTTTAAGATTTTGAATAAACCAATTAGTATGTATACCGGTGCAGGTGGTAATTTCTTCCATCATTCAGAAAAAGCCATATCTTTAATGATGGAAGCGGTTGGATATAAAAATGTGAAACTTTTAAGAAGATATAAAATTAAGATAGAAAAATATGGTTATAAAATACCTCATGCAATATTAATTGGAATGAAATAAGAAATTTTTAGTTTTTAGAATATACAAGTGAATAATTGCAAAAAAACTTATTACTAAATAACTCATATTTATATAAGGAAAGTTACTAATTTTAAAATTTTTTTTGATTGGATAAAAACCATTTTTAATATTGTTAAAACATTCTTTTTTTTCAAAAACTTTTATAACCAAATCATTTTTTTGAAGTTTTTTCTCATATATAGTTTCTCTATTTGGTAGATTAAGATCATCATCTTCATTAAATTTTGAGTAGTTTAGGTCTCTAATGTAGTCAATTTTATAATCACTTTTATCAAAATTACAAATATTTAAAACATAATTTTTACAATTGTTGTCACCATTAGAAATAAATAACTGATTTATATTACAAGCCAATGGTGAAACATTATTTGCATTTAAATATTCAAAATAATTCGGACTTGATTCCTTAGGTAGACCAAAAATAAATAAGTTTGAAAAAATAAACAAAATCGAATAAAAAATTTTATTTTCCAAGCTTATTTTTTTGAATATATTTAAAATTAAAAAACAAAAAGTTAGAGCCAAAAAAAATCCATAGTAATGTGATTTCATTACATCTCCTGTGTCTTTTTGAAAATTACCAGTAAATGAAACAACTAAAAGAGTTATGATCCCATAAAAGGGTAAAAAATAAAAATCTTTAAATTTTTTACTTTTAAATAAATAAAAGATTGACGATAAATAAAAAGCTACTGTAAAAAAAATACCAATGTATTTTCTTAGATAATTGTTAATAAAAAAATTTTCACCTAAATTTATTTTATTGAATTTAAATAAGCTTCTGTCATTTTCCCAGAGAACTTCAAAGTAGTCTCCAAAAGTATCAAGTAAAATAATTCCAATAAGTGAATTAGCATGGTTGTTTTTAATAGGTTTTTCTTTAAGTTCTAAAATGTTTACCTTATAAAGAAAAGAAAAATCGGGTTTATCAACATATTCACCATTTGATTCATGAAAAAAATAAAAATTACCATTTGCCTCATAGTCCTCGATCATCAAAGGTATAAAAACAATTAATACAAAAATTAATGATATTAGAATTTTTTTAATTCCAAGCTTTAGAAATGTATTTCTATATCTAATGAGTAAAAATAAACCACACATTGCTGTTGATGTAGGTTTAATCGTAAATAGAAAAATTGATAAAAAATAAAAAATGTAAAGATAAAGTTCTTTCTTTAATTTAATAAATAATTCAATACTGTAAATTATCCAGGGAAGCAATGCAAAAACAAATATTTCGGGTTTAAATACTAATCGCATTCCAAAAACTGGAGGGAAAAAATTTAAAAGAGTTAATGTAATTAAAATATCTTTCTTATCAAAACCAAATACTGTAAATACTTTATATATTCCAATCAATCCAATTAAATATAAGAAATTATTTGTCATTAAAATACTCGAGTCAAGAAGACTATCAAAATTATACTCAAAAAGGATTTCGTTCTTCAAACTAAAAACAAAGGATTGAATAAAAAAATAAGAAAGATTTTGTTCAAGAAAGGTCTTCTCAGTATTTCCTATGAAGTAATCCATATAAATTTTATATCTTGAAAAGTCAGGAGAGTATACGGAATTATAGAATAGCTCTCCAATTAGCAAAGTAGAATAAATAGAAATACAGAGAAGTAAAATTAAATACTTTATACTTTGAAGTTTTTCAAAAATTGTTTTTAACATTGTAGGCTGATTTTACAATATAATATTAAAAATAATTTCTTTATTGTTAGAGTTATTTATGTGATCAATTTAGAAAATGTATCTTTAGTTATTGCAACATACGATGAAGAGGAGTCAATAGACTATGTCTTAAATGAATTAAGCAAATATAAGTTTTTCGAAATATTAATTGTAGATAATAATTCAAGTGATAAAACAATAGAAATTGCTAGTAAATTTGAGACAAAAATAATTCAACAAAAAAAGACTGGATGGGGCAATGCTGTTTTGGAAGGTTTAAATTCTGCAACTGGTGAATATGTTACTTACATGGATGGTGATGGATCTTATAATCCAGAAACAATATTAGAAATGTACAACTTAATTGATGATTATGATTTTATTTGTGGTTCAAGATACAAGCACGGTAATAAAAGTGAGGATGATACGTTTATTAGGGCAATTGGTAATAAAATATTTACCTTTATTACAAACTACTTTCTAAATTTAAGAATTAGTGATTCTCTTTTCTTTTTTCCACTTTTTAGAAAATCAGATTTCGAAAAAATATTTCCAAAATCAAAAAATTTTGGTCTTTGTATTGAAATACCATATTTGTTATCAAGAAATAATTTAAAGTACACAGATATTTTAAGCCTTGAACGTAAGAGATACGGAGGTAAATCAAAGGTAAATGCATTTAAGGATGGAGTCACAATTTTTACAGAAATACTTAGGATGAGATTAAGAAATTAAATCTCGATATATTTATTTTTGTAATATTCGTAAGCGATGCCGGTACCTTCTCCTTCAGTTACAGACACACTATCGTCCCTCTTTCTATGTAAGTGGTGAAAATCTTTTAATAAATTTATTTTCCCACCATTTAATAGCCAAATATAACTTATTGTTAAAGCGTCTGCTGAAAGAGGGTGCTCATCAGTATTAATATGAGTTGACATTGTTCGTAAATAAGTTTCACGAAATGTAAAAAAGTTTCCTAGATTTAATATCCAACCAACATGTTTATCAATAGTTATATTTACATTTTTTTTGTAATAATTAACAGCGTCGGCAATATCAAATAAATAATCGTCATTAAAAAACTTTACTTTATACTTTTTAGAAAATAAACTCATTGATCTTGCAATTTTATAATTGTTTTTAAACTGATAAATTCTTGATGGAAAATATAAATTATTTTTATTATTTACATCATTTATTTTATTTATGATTAAGTCCAGATTTTTTTGAGGAACGTTGTCTGAATCAATTTGATAAACTAAATTATTTGAACATCTCTCTATGTTTAGATACTTATTTTTAAATGCTCCAAAATTGTTTTCATTTCTGAATAATTTGATTTTAATGTTTGAATTATTTTTAAATTTTAGTATTTCATTTTCTAATATTTGAAATTCTTCTATTTTGGAACAGTCATCATTTATTACAATTTCGTTAACAAGTGTTAGATTTTTTAATCGTGATAGACAATCTTTCACGTATTTTGATGAATTGTATGTAGGTATTGCAATACTTGCGTGATTAAGTTTTTTTATGTCATTCATTAAAATTTTTATTTTTATATAAACCAGACATTCTAGTTTGAGAATATTTAATAAGATTAAAATTATTTCTAATCAGTATATTATTTACTTCAATGAAGGTGTGGTCTTTATTTACTCCTCTTTCGTTTCCAAAATCGATACTTATATATTGTATATTTTTTAATGTTTTTAACGATCCTTGCAATACTTCGGGTTCATGGCCCTCAGCATCCATTTTCAAAAGTTTTATATTTTTAAGTTTATAAAAATCTAATTTCTCACAATCAACTTCAATTGAATTCTGTTCTCCAAAATATTCAATTGAAGAATTTGCTCCTACAGAATCTATATATAAATTTTCTTTTCCAGTTTTATTTGATAAAGCTACATTAAAAAGTTTTCTCTTGTTTTTGAAAGAATTTAATTCTAGGCATTTATACGCATTTGGATCAGGTTCAAAAGCAATGTAATTAATATGAGGATTTTTTGATCTTATTGCAAGATCTAATTCACCAATGTTTGCACCACAATCAACTATTGTGTCATTGTCAAAAAAATTAATATCATCTAAACAGTAGCTTGAAAGAAAACTCGTATGATAATCATCAAAATCATGCAAATAAACTAATGCCCTAAATGTATTTGGGAAAAAGTATTTAATATCATTTTGATTGACAACAATTAAATTTTTTTCAAAACCCAAAGAATTATTAAATTTAAAAAAAGTATTAATCATTTTGCAAAAATTTTTATCTGAAAATTTTGAATAAATAAATGAGATTAATTTTCCTTTTATAATCAATTTAATTTTTTCATATGTGCTTAATTCATCAAGCTGCGTATTTAGATACAAAAAATAGGGAAGGTGAATTAACCTGTTATCAACCATATTAAAAGAGTATCAATAAAAATTTTTTATTTAATTAATTATTTCTATCTTCGTAGAAAGAAAAAAACATGCCTACAACACCATAAAGAACATCTGTTAAAAAATAAATTGCTCTTAATGCAATAAGAATTACAAGAATAGATTCACTACTTGCTAGATTATTTGTTATTTGTAAAAGTATAATTTCTCTTACACCAATACCAGCTGGAGAACCAATAATCAGTAGGGCTATCGAAGATGAAAGGGTATAGTAGATAGAGATTATTTCTGGATCGCTTATTCCTAATTGCAAACAAGCTATGTATATAGATAATAATTGAAAGATGAACCCAAGAATTAATTCTATTCGAGAATGCATATAGCTTTTATTCCCAGAAAATAAATTATATTTTTCGTACAAAAAACCAAAAACAAAAACAAATAATATAACCAATAGTCCAAAATAAAGAATTAGGTTATCGATGAGGTTAAGATTTAATATCAAGATTGATGTTGGTATCAATATCAAAATTGGTGTTATTTGTTCTTCAATAATTCCTAAAAATAAATCTTTACTTTTAATTTTATTGTCTTGTGAAATTCTTAATATGGGGATTCCTACAAATCCAGGTACATATTTTCCTAAATTTGAATAACTCCAG
>MDTG01393606.1_pt1 | contig 26890 bp, 23 predicted proteins | sample 811421 | NCBI WGS metagenome assembly MDTG01 (sample SAMN05326645, study PRJNA326480) | marine metagenome | isolation source: seawater | place: Pacific Ocean: South East | collected 2011
GAGTTCAGTATAGTCATCACCGAGTTCGACTGTAACGGTTGCTGAACCAGTTAAGGTAACTACTGGAGCTGTAGTATCAACAACATTCACTGTTCTTGTTGCGGTGCTAGTATTACCAGCTGCGTCAGTAGCTGAGTAAGTAATTGTATAAGTTCCAACATTATTAGTATCAACTGAACCAGATGAAGTTACGGTCTCACCACCATCAGAAGTTGCACCAGCATCAGTATATGATGAACCCAGCTCAACAATTGCAGGATTATCTCCAAGAATAGTTATAACAGGGAAAACAGTATCAGGAGGAACAGATGAATCTTCTGTTATGTTGTCTAGTATGACTATACCAAGAGCAACTAGCATCGCTTCAATTATTGAAATTTCTAAAGATCTCTCAGAAGGAGATCCTACAGGAACTCCAGCACTATCAGCTACGCCGTCACTTTCTTGATATGAAACTAGAAAATCTCTTCTTTCAATTAGTGCTTCGGTGCTATAACCCTCAAGCCTCTGAGAAATTTCAGATATCCTTTCATCGGAAACTGTTTCATTTGCAACAATCCCTCCAACGGACATTACCAAAGTAAATAAAGAAAGTACTAATAAACGTTTCATATGAAGTGCTCCTCAAATAATGATTATGCAAAAAATTTTATTCAAAAACAATATATTATTGAAATGTTCTACAAAAAAACATATTTTTTACTAGAATAAAGGTTTAAATTTAATTAATAAGTCATGAAGGGAATTTTTCCTTATTAATTTTGCCCCCGGATCTTTGGTAAGTGGCCTCCATGTATAATTTACTAAATTACCATATATGGGTATTTTAAAAAAAATGCCTTTATCGAATGTGCCCTCACCATATTGTTCTGCAGAAACATCTGTAAATGTTGCAAAAACTCCAAATTCAATTCCATTTGAGTATGATCTAGAAAATTCTATAGTTGAGCCTTCGTCTCCAGCTAGATACTCACCATATGAAATCTTCATATCGAAAGGTATTAGGTTATAGTTTCGATAATTAAAATTTATTGAGTAAGTAAGATTTTCGTAATCCAAGGTCCCAAATCTCATTTCATAGTCTCTTTTCTGAACATTAAATGCTTCAAATCCAAGTGAAAAGTTCCTATCATTTTTGAAATATAAATACTCAAACCCTATACCTGAGAACATTTCTTCCAATATTCCAGCCGTAAACATAAGATGATGATATTTTTTTGGAGTAACATAAAAGTCAAATTGAGCACGCCCAATAATTATCCCATTATCAATATTTCTTAAATAATCTTTTATATCTGATCTTACTAGAGCAGGGTATGTATTTTCTGGTGGAATCGTTAGATCATCAAAATTATCTGCTAAAGAGTACTTAATATTTGAAGAAAAAAAGAAATTATCTTTAATTATATATTCACTATTGTTTTCCAGAAGTAAGGCGCCCTTAAAAAATTCTTCCCTGGATGCTATGAATGGTCTTAGAACTAAATTAGTAGACGTTGATAACTTTTTTGATTCTTTTCTTTCAAATATTAATTCTGATCTTTTTATAAAATCTTCATCAAAATCAGATTGTGCTTGGAGGTTTGCTATTCTTAAGTCTGTTTTTATTTCTTTATTAATACCTGAATCAATTGAGGCAGATTTAATAATCTCCTCAATAATATCAAGGTTTGAATGAGTGAATTGGGTTAACTCAACTCCGATAGATTCAGATGATTCAATAATTTTGTTAACGCCTATACCATTATTTTCAATATTCTTTACAAACCTTTTATATTTATCGTCTTGAGGCTTTATTAACTTAGATTTTTTATACTGGTATTTTTTAAGAGATGTTTTTGGATTATTTTTGTATACAAACTTTAGAGAAGTGTAGTTATTTCTTTCATTTGATATCCCAATTGTAAAGTTTTTATTAATTGCATAATCAATACCAAAAGAATAATTACTTTTGGATATTTCATAGCCAACTATTCCAGGCGTAATTGTATTGTCAGTTTCTAATTTTATTAGAACGCTATTATTTAGTGCATAAGATATGCCAAAAAACGGTGAAGCATTTTCTCCAGAAAAATATCTCGATGGTTGAAATTGACCACCTTTGTCTTCTATATTTGTAGGTCTTTCATAAAATCTATCACTTATATAGCCTAATGGATTATTAAAATTATTTTTTGAGCCGTTCAATGATCCCCAGCTAAGACCTAAATGAAAATCTATATTATTGATGCCATAACTTGCAGCAATATACTCTGAGCTATAAAAACCTGTTCCAGCGATATCATTAATTCCTACAGCAATTGCTGGAAATACTCCCTCCTCCTTTAATCTAATTTTAATATTGAACCCTTTATCTTTATAATCCTGATCACAACCTATTCCCTCATAAGTTGCTCCGCAGTATGGCAACCCTTTAACATTCATATAAAAAAAGGAAGCTTCCATCCAATCATATGGAAAAGAGGTCATAGTTATCTTTTGATCAGGTTCGCCATTGTAAAAAGTGAATCCATGCGAAGATTCATCATAAAACCTAGCTGTTGGCATATTAATTAAACCAATAACGCCGTGATTATTAAATGAATTAAAGTTAAAACTGTCTGGGAATAGTGGGTTAATAATAAAAGTTAAAAATAAGAATATGGGAATAGATTTTCTCATCCAGTTTTTAAATCAATTATTAGACAAGTTATCCAATGCAGATGCTGAAAAAGCAAGATTAGATAAAACCTGTGTGATAGGCGCAATAGCATTTAGGCCTGGCCTTACTGGACCTAACTTTCTTGGAACCACAATTGTATCACCGGGCTCAAGAGAAATATTTCCTGTAAATATATTTTTATTTGATTTTTCAACAATACCAGTTGCTCTAATAACATAAACCTTTCTTTTATCAGCATATTCTTTGAATCCGCCAGCATTATTAATTGCAAGATTAATACTAGTTTTTCTTGAGAATTCAAATGATATAGGATTTAGGACCTCTCCAATAACATTGATACTATTTGATTTATTGGGCACAATAATTGAATCTCCATCAAATAAAATTGTATTGAGTGAGGCTTGCGATTTGGGTGAGAAATCTCCAGCCAACCTGCCTAAATTCTCAGGATCAATTGTTTCTGCAAGTGCTCTTATGATTTCTATATCACCAATGTTATCTTCTTTTTGACTGCTAATTAAAATGGCTTGATTTAATTCTTCTCTTGCTTTTTCAATAGCCATGATTTGTCTTTCTCTTATGGAAACTCTTTTTAGAATGATGCCTTTTAAATAGGCTTGGTTCTTGAAATCACCAACCAGCTGATATAAATCTTCAACACTTGAGTCATTACTTAGAGTATAAGTGCCTGGAAAATCTACTGCTCCTCTAATAGAAACTGAAATAAGATTATTTGATGGAGATCTAAAAGTAACAGTATTAAATTTTTTTGCAACAAATTGCATGTTTTTATAATTATCATTAATCACAACATCGTCAAACGGACTTATATATGAAGCCACATCGTCAACATCACTCATATCTAATCCTAATAAATCTACAAAAGAACTAACAGAATATTTACCATATACTGGCAGCTCAAAAGGTCCTTGCCTATGATTGAGTCTCAATGCAAATTGTTCTATCTTAGATTTTGATAATCCACTAACATCAAAAGATCTGTCATCAATATTTGCAAAATAAACTTTAGAGTTAGGTTCTAGTTTAATTGAGCCATATGTGCTTGGGTCATTTAAGCTAAATAAAATCGAAGACTTAAGTAATTTGTCATCATCAAATTGCTCTAAGACGCCCAACCACGGATATACATCTACAAACTTTAGGTCAGCTATTAAGTCCTCTAAATTTTTATATTTATTAATATCATAAAAGCCTGGTTGCTCTACAGCGCCCAGTACTTTTATGTCAGCATTACCATCATTTACATAACTAAAAACATTTACTGACAAGGCATTTTTCAAGCTTTGATCTAAGTTATTAGTATTTTCTTTAACAACTAGGGCTTTATTAAAATCTAAAAATGATACTGATATATTTGATTTATTTGCTGTCTGATTGAAACCAAGAGCATAATTTACTATATCTTCTAAAGTTTCATCCTCTAAGACCTCATATATAGCAGGTCTTTTTACTGCTCCAGTAATTTCAACAAACTGAGAGGCCGCATTAATTAGCAACGTATCTCCTGCTTCAATGGTAAGATCTTTAGACCTATCACCTCTTATAAGTAAGTCATATAAATCAAATGAAGCAATCTCTTTATTATCTCTTATTAATTTAATATCTCTTAAAGACCCTATCTCAGAGATTCCCCCAGAGTATGCTAATGCTCCTGTAATAGTGCTGAAAGGATTTACTAAGTATGTTCCTGGAGTTTTTACTGCGCCAACAATTGTAATTTTTTTAGCGCTTAAATTTTGCAATGATATGTCTATGTTCACACCAATGTATGATTTTTCAATTAATTGCGATAGTTTGTCTTTAACTTCTTGCAAGCTAAGTCCAACTACTGAAACAGCTCCAAGCTCAGGAAATAAGATCGTGCCATCAAGCTTAACATTTAAGTTAAATATAGAATCTTTTGAACCCGATAAAATAACTGTAAATTGATCTCTCAATGATATTTTATAGTCGTTCGGTAAAGGTAGGTCTCCAACTGCTGTTAAAGAACTTGGAGTTGAAGAAAAGAAATCATATCCATATTTTTGTCCAGGAATTAAATTTACATCCTTGACGGTTTCTTTTTCAATTAATGACTCATCTATTACTGGTAACTCGATGACCGATTTATCTGTAAAATCTCTTTCTTTATAAATATCTTGTGCCATCTCAATTTGTTCAGGGGTAAGGTTAGATATAATTGAGGAGTCAATAACTTGACCAAATAAGTCAAATGAGAAAATAAAGGGTATTAAGAATAGGTATTTATGATAATTTTTCATTGGCAATGAGCATATTTAAGACATATTTTACATTTATTTAAAGTATATTGAAGTTATGGAGTAATATTTTTAATTCATTCCCGGTATTGAAATGCCTTCTAAATCAATGATTGGCTTTAAGATCCTATCTACACTGTCTTGGATATCTTTATCTGATAGTGTTTTTGACTTTGATTGAAAAATGAGCCTTATACCTATTTTAATCTCATTAAGTTTTTTATTTTCATAGAAATCAAATATAAATGAATCCTTCAGATTTTCGTCATTTAAATCTGACATGTAACTTATTACAGCATTATATTTCTTAAAATCTTTTATTGAGAACGAAAAATCTCTGGTACTTGACGGGAATTCAGAAATTTTTTGATATTTAATAAAATTTATGGAATCAGTTCTTGACTCCGTATCCTTCAATATCTGCTCAGTGATTTTATCAATTGATATTTCAGTAAAAAAAATTCTATCTTTCCTTTTAGTTTTAAGATTTTCTCTGGAAATTTCATCAATTTTTAGAACTTGATTATCGAGATTTTGATTTAATAAATTACTCAAGTATGAGTTGTCTAATTTCTTGGAGAAATCTAAGTAATTATTATCTCTTCTGCCGCTGATAATAATTCCAAGCTTTGTTTCTTGCTTAATGTGAGCATCTTTTGAATATAAATCGCTTACTTCAAAAATCTTTATTGAATCTTTTTGTCTTCTTTCGTTATATAAAAGATTATCTAGTAATGAGTCTTTCAGAGAGGTTCTAAGATAATTTCTATTTGAATCAAGTGGATTATCAATGGATATAGATACCCTATCCTCATTTTTTGTAAATGGGAAATTGATGACTTCAGAAAAACCGTTGCTAAGAAGATGCTTTTTTAAGCTATTGATAGTGTTAGCGCTATTATCTTTGTCTGCTTTTTTTAATATTTCAAGAGGTTTGCTTTCTATGTTGTTATAACCAATAATTCTTGCAATCTCTTCAGCTAAGTCGTTTTGTGATGAAATATCATGCCTATGTGAAGGTATAGTTATTTCTTTTTTGATGCCAAAACCAAGCTTGCTCAAATATGATAAATATTCTTTTTCTTTTATATTTGTTCCCAAAATCTTATTTATTTTTTTGGCATTTATAGGAATTACATTTTTACTGACTTTTTCATACTCAAATGATTTGGCTCTAATGCTTTTGATTTTTTTGTGGTCTCTTACTATTTCGATAAATCTCCTAAGAACTTTTTCTTGAGCTTGGATGTCGACTCCTCTTTCAAATTTGTGAGCTGCATCAGAAGTAAGATTATATTTAACACTTTTACCAATAATTGATTCAGGTTTAAAAAAAGCACATTCAACAAGAGCTTTTTTTGTATTTGTTGAGCATGCTGTTGACATACCTCCCATTATTCCTGCGAGACTTATGATTTTGTTATCAACAGAAAAAATGCAATTATCACCTAAAAGATCAATATCAGTCCCTAATAGAGGTCTAAAAGACTCATTACAATTCCTATTCTCAAAAATTAATTGCTTACATATGGTATCTGCTTCAAAACAATGAGTTGGCTGGCCTAGCTCATAAGAAATATAATTAGAAACATCAGTAAAGAAATTAGTTTTTTTATTGCCCAGTAAGGAAAAATAATTTTCTAGATAAGGCTTATATGAGTTTGAGCTGCTTTCAATCTCTATTTCTAAAAAACTAATTTTAGGACAATATTTTGGTGATAGATTTCTAAAATCTAAATAAAGAGGGTCAATATCTTCCTCATAGATTTTGAGTGGCTCTGCTTTTCCAAAAAAAATATTAAGGTCTCTTGCTAATCCATTCAAAGATAAGCAGTCTCCTCTGTTTGGGGTTAACTCCATGTTAAATATATCTTTATCAACTTCGTGTTCATGACCGAGCTGAAAAAGTTTCTCTGATAACAGGTCCTTCGAAGGCTTTTCACCTAAAAAATTTAATAAATCTTTATAAATAAATTTCATTTAAATTGATCCAGAAAATCTAAGTTTGATTTATAAAAATCTCTAATGTCATTTACCCCATATTTCAGCATAGCTATTCTTTCAATGCCAAGTCCAAAAGCAAGTCCGCTATATTTCTCAGAATCAATATTGCAATTCTCTAAAACTATTGGGTTAACGATACCGCAACCAAGAATCTCAAGCCATTTTCCATTTTCTGACAATATATCAACCTCTGCAGATGGCTCGGTAAATGGGAAATATGATGGTCTAAATCTTATCTCAACATTTTTACTAAAAAGGTTATAAAGAATTTTATGAATAAGGTCTTTCAAGTTTGCAAAAGTGATATTTTTATCAACATAAATACCCTCAACTTGGTGGAACATTGGTAAATGAGTGGCATCATCATCTTTTCTATATACTTTTCCAGCAGAACTGAATGCAAATGGGGGTTTTGTTTCAAGCATACTTCTAATTTGAACTGGTGACGTGTGAGTTCTTAAAACCCTGCTTTTCTTTTCAATATAAAAAGTATCATGCATTTGTCTAGCTGGATGAGACTTTTTAATATTAAGCATGTCGAAATTGAATTCTTCACTTTCAATCTCTGGGCCTTGAACTTCTTTGAAACCTATTTCAGATAGAAGTTGGAGGATATAGTTTTTTGTTTGATTTATCGGATGGAGAGTACCTATTGTTTTTTTTATAACAGGCGGCTTTATGTTGTCCATATTAGACATTAAGCTTTTATTTTAAAGCAGTTTTTACTATCTTCTCAAAAGCTGAAGTATCGTTAATAGCAAGATCAGATAATATTTTTCTATCAATAATAATGTTATTTTTTGTTAATCCATTTATAAGTTTAGAATACGAGGTATCTAAATCTCTTGAGGCAGAATTAATTCTTGAAATCCATAGAGATCTAAATGATCTTTTTTTATTTTTTCTATCTCTAAAAGCATATTGCAATGCCTTAATATGTGATTGCTTTGCAGTTTTATATAATCTACTCCTGGCGCCATAGTGACCTTTTGTATTTGCCAAAATTTTCTTATGCTTTAGCTTTGCTGTTTTCGCTTTTGTAACTCTGGCCATACTATTTGTTAATAAGCCTTGAAGCCATTTTTAATACGGTGCCTTCAAGCTTATTCAATCCTCTGTTATGTCTTTTCCTTTTTGTAGATTGTTTCGATAATATGTGATTTCTGTTAGCTCCTCTACTTTTTACTGAAGATCCAGTTTTCTTAAAACGCTTTGAAGCACCAGAATGTGTTTTTAACTTGTATCCCATAATATTAACCAATTAATCTAGTTATTCTTTTTTAGAGGCGAAAGAACCATTAGCAGCTGCCTACCCTCAAGAGATGCTTCCTGATCTACTTGAGCAATATCAACTAATTCTTCTTTTAGCTTATTTAGTAACTCAAGACCAAGATCGCTATTCAGTATCTCTCTTCCCCTAAATCGGACGCTTATTTTAGTCTTATCTCCACCAAGAATAAAGCTTTTAATCTTTTTTAATTTAATATTATAGTCTCCAACATCAGTTGAAGGCCTAAATTTTATTTCTTTTAAGGTACTTCTTCTGACTTTTGAGGTTGTTGATGACATATTTTTCTTTTTATTAAAAACAAACTTCCCATAATCCATTATCTTGCATACTATCGGATTGGAGTTTGCAGGAGACACCTGAACTAAATCTAGGGCAGCCTCATTTGCAGTTTTCAAAGCAGTTTCAATTGAAACAATACCCTCTTTATCTCCATCTTGATTAATAAGCATAATTTTATCAGCCTTAATATTTCCATTAATTGGAGTCGTATTTTTTTTTATAGTAGCTATGAGATTTACCTTTAAATAGTTTTAAGAGAAATAATCAAAGACATGATAGGATTTAGAATAACTTGTGAATAGAGCAGGAGATATTTTCATATTTAAGCCAGAATTTTAAACTAATTGATTAAATTCGCAAATATTTTCCTAAAAATTAGGGTTGCAGAATAAATGAGCTCCATTTTCCTTTAATCAATGAAAAAACAGTACGTTTATTTAATCTTGATTCATGACCTTCCCAAAATTCAAAATAATAAGGAGTGAAAGAATATCCACCCCAATAACTAGGCCTATTTGATAAGGAATTTGTATCGTTGATTACTTTTTTATAATTATTTATGACGCTCTCATAAGAATCGATAATTTCTGACTGTCTTGAGCTAATTGCAAGAGAATTCTTTTCCTTAGATCTTTTATGAAAGTGCTCATCAGAAAGCAAATCCGATGTTTTTTTTAACTTAGCTTTTATTCTTATCTGAACATTGATGGAATTCCAGTAAATTAAAGCAGCGATTTGATCATGCATTTTAAAATCATCTGATTTTTTAGACTCATAATTAGAAAAAAAAATCCACTCATCAATAATTACATACTTTAAATTGACAAACCTTGAGCTTACTTCATTTGTATCTTTATTAAAAGATGAAATCGAGATTGCCTCTATATTCTTTTGCCCAGCACTGAGAGCATTATTATAATTTTCTAAGAAAATAATATAAGGTAATTCTTTATTAAGATCTTTAATTTTTATCATTAATTTTAAAAGTCAGGTTAAAAACCTATTATAAGATATTTTTTTGAACTGGGTTCCAAACTTTATTCATTCAAACTTAAAGATTCAAGATACTCTAACATTTGCAATGCTAAAAATTTTCGATTAAATTTTTCAGCCGCTTTAAGACTATTGTTGGAAAGTTCGTTGTAGAGGTTTTCATTCTTTTTTAAACTTATTACAGCTTTTGCAAGATCCTCGGGGTTTTCTGGTCTAACGATAAGACCCGATCTAGTATCATTAATAATTTTTGTCGCTTCGCCATCAGGAACTGAAATTACAATTGGTAATTTCATTGCCATTGATTCAAAAATCTTAGAGGGGATCACGGTTGTAAAAAGCGGAACATCTCTAAGTAGTACTAACGAAATATCGCATAGAGACCATATTCTTTCCATTCTTTCTCTTGGCTGCATAGGTAACATAAGTATATTGCTTAGGTTTGATTCTTGAACAAGTTTTTCTATTTTAGATTTTTCTGACCCTGCGCCAACAAGCAAAATTTTAATTGCTTCTTCGTTTTGCAATATCTTAGCTGCTTCAATAATGCCCTCAAGAGCATGGGCTTGACCGTGAGTTCCAACGTAACCAGCAACAAATTTTCCTTTTAAATTATATTTCTCTAAAAAGAAATGATCTTTTGGGTCTATGCGATTAAATTTTTTTCGGTCTACACCATTTAAAACAACTTTAATTTTTTCTGCTGGAATGCCTCTTTTAATAAGATCTTTTTTAAAGCTATATGTAACTGCAATAATGCACTTAGCTTCTCGATATAAAAAAATTTCAATTCTTTCTAGCATTTTTATAATAAAATTCTTTTTCATTACACCAACAGCTGAGATTGAAGCTGGCCAAATATCCCTTAATTCAAATATGAAGGGTATTTTTTTTATTTTTGACAGTCCCCAAGCAGAAACTACAGTAAAAAACTGGGGAGATGTTCCAATAACTAAATCAACTTTAGGTACAAAAAGTCCATGAAAAAAACTGGCGATCATAAACGAAATAAAATCTATAATTCGCCTAAAGAATCCAGAATTTGATGCAATATAGGTTTTTACTCTATGGACATTAATACCATCTATAATTTCCTTTTTTAACCATTCATTTCTATATCCTGGAAAGACCTTACCTTCTGGAAAATTTGGAGCACATGTAATTACAGTAACTTTATTACCTTTTTTTACCCACTCCCTAACATGTTCAAAGGTTCTTATTGCTGGAGCATTACCTTCTGGTGGAAAATTATCTGTTAAAAATAAAATATGCATTTAGGTATGTTACTTACTAAATCCAAGAAATCTCAACTTCAATATGTCCATTTTTATGAGCTATTTCAAGAACATTGTTTGCAATGCTTAATCCAAAAGAAGGATGATAAGTACTTGATTTCAAAACGGCTTCACCTTTATTTATTCTAATCTCAACAGATAGTGTTTCCAAGCTGCATGATAAGACCTTATTATCAAAAGATAAATTCCAGTCTGGATGAATATGATACATTGCCTTAGCAATAGAAAATTTTCCTAATATTTTGTCATTTATAATCAACTTATTTCTTGTTGAAAAATCCCATACTCTGGTATGAATTGAGCCACCTACAGGACTTGCATAGCCATCATGGGAACAAGAAATCTTCTTTTCCAGACAATTAATTTCTAAATTCTTAGGATATGCGCGTTTAGCAACTCTAAAACTACTCCAAACTTCTGAAGAATTTTTATTATCTATTTCAACCGTACTATGAGATTTAGTGCTTCTCTGACGATGACGTTCTTTATTGAGACCATAGCATGATGTACCAGAATTAACTATGAGTCTCTTTTCATGAATGCTTGCCTCAAATGAAAGTGTATCTGCATGAGCATGTCCAGGTATATAATCAGGGCCAACATGGGCAACATCAAGCAAAAAGATTGCATCTTGCAAATTTAATCTTATATATCCTGAATCTTTAAGATGTGACAAATCTTCACTAATAGTTTTTTCTTTAAGTTCAATTCCTGAAGTAAGTGCATAATTTTTTAGATCTTTAAAAGTATGAGCAATGCCAATAGCTGAATCATTAAAAAAGCTTATTTCTTCATCAGGATGAATCATTTCTTCTAACCAAATAAGCATAACGGATATTTTTGCCTCAATGGATTCAATCAACTGTAAATGCCTTCTCCCAGAACTAACCTGAAAAACCTTAAAAATATTAAAAATATCTATTAAATCCTCTAAGATAACTGAATGATACATTGGACTTAATTCAAAATGAGCACCATCCTCTAAGATTTGCTCAGATAATTCTTCAGAAATAATTTTAGTGCCAAGTTGTAGCCATTTTTTAGCCTCACATCCACTAAAATAAAGTCCTGAGAATATCAAAGCCTTTGCATTGGCTAGTATGTGATTTCCTAATAAATGCTTTTCTAATTTTTTATTCAAAGCCCTAGTCTGTAACAATAAACTGTAGTTATGTTTAAATGAAAAGTTACTATGGTTTATACTCCATTTGATCCAATTAACAATTCGCAGTGATGTTGGATATGGCTCCCAACCTATTCCAAAGTTAACTGGATTATCATCTATCCATGTATTTATAAGCTCAGTACAACGACTTGCTTCGTCTTTATTCAATCTGCTATTGATGAAATCAAAATAGTGCAAGTTATAACACCACAATTTTGAGTAATTATCACATTGCCAATTTCCATTCCTAATTTCACCAAACTCTCCAAGGAACATAAATCCATTTCTTTCTAATGAATTGCTTTTGGTTAAAAAACTCAACTTCTCAGTTATTTGATTAGTCTTGAATTCGCTATTCAAGTTGATGCTAGCTTGCGTAAAAAGAAAATATATACGCCAACAAATCTGACTAATCTTCAGATAGCGAACTGTATTGAAGTATTTTATTAAACCAAACATTGTGTTCTTAAAATGCTACTTCTGAATCTTTGCAATAATAACTACTCTTAACGATGAAAAAAAATCTGAGCTATTAACAATCCTCTCGTAAATAAACCCAAAAATATAAGTTATAAATGATAATCGCATATATTCTGGACGGCCTTCCAAAATTTTTATCTCTACCTCATTAAATCCTGACATATTTGCAATCTTTTTAATATCTCTTTTAGAGTTAGATTGATATTTTGTTGGAAAAGTATCAATGGTTTCTCGACCTCTCAGCTTATTGAACCATTGATGAAATATGTGCGGAGTAAAACGAGCAATAAGTGGCATATAATGATACTTATTAGGAGTTTTGAACATAAAGATACCTCCTGGCTTTAATACTCTTCTTACCTCTTCATATATTCTTATGGGTGAATCTACATGCTCCATTAGATTGTCAGAAAAAACAATATCAAATGTAGAGTCAGAATAAGGGATCTTACTTACGTCTGCTATCTTTCCCTCGTCTAACATCTCATTTACAGCGACCCTTTCATCTAAATCAATGCCACAGACCTTAGAACAAAGGCCTTTAAAGTTCATTTCCTTTACTACACCAGCACCTGCTCCAAGATCTAATAACACACTATTTGAATCTATAAAAAACAATATTTCTTCACGGAATAACTTATCATCCCAATTATTATCATGTTCTGGATACAATTTTTTGTCTAAAAATGAAGTTATTTTGCTCATAATATCCTCCTTTTAAAGATTTAAAAAATGTGGCTTTTGGAATATCAGTTAATAAACTATAACACTATTAAATCTGTTTTCTAAGCGCCTCAGCAATGTCTACAGAAATTTTTGCAACTTCAAAGATTTCATCTTGTGGTATGGGGCTAGCTCCACCGTTTTGAACGGCATGCATGAATTCTTTAGTGCAATTATCTTGACCTTTATCCTGATTCCAGAGGTTCATTTTTGTAAAGCCCTTCCACCCATATCCTTTAAGCTTCTTGAAATTATCTAGTTGAAGAACAGCATTATTGCAAAATACTTCAATTCGTTCTTTAGGAAAGATTGTGCCGCCATTTGCATAATAATGAATTGATCCTATTGAGCTATCTTCAAATTCTAGAGTAATTATTGCTTTATCTTCAGTCACCTCAGAATAATTATTATCTCCCATCTTAATGGCATTAAATTTTTTAATCTTTGATCCAGTTAAATAACGCATTAAATCTATATAATGACATGCTTCACCTATAATTCTTCCTCCGCCTATTTCTATATCTTGAGTCCAACTTTCTTTTGGGATCATGCCTGCATTCATAGTCATAATAAATGTCTTGGGTTCGGATTTTTTATCAAGAAGTTGCTTCATCTTCTTAATTTGTGGAGCGAAACGACGATTATATCCAACCATGATCATGGTGCCAGAAATCTTGCATGCAGCTTCAATACTACTAATTTCCTCATGATTTAATGCCAAAGGTTTTTCTACAAAAACATGTTTTTTTTCTTTCAAAGCCATAATGCTTTGAGTAGCATGTAAATTATGTTGAGTAGCAACTACTACAGCATCAGTTGTATTTCCAAATGCATCTTTTATATCCGTTGATGCATTCTTAAATCTATTTTTGGCTCCATGATGAATTGCACTTATGCCGCCACTTGTTACAAGAGTTGTAAATTTTGCACCAGCCTTCTTAAAAGCTGGAATAAGAACTCTTGAAGAGTAATTACCTGCACCAATGAATGAAACATTCCCTTTTTTTGAGGTAGAGTTATTTGGATTTATTTTTACAGAATCCTTTTTGTTTGACTCTATGCAACTTTGATATTGCAAAATTATGCCTAGGCAAGATGCATCATTTAAGTTTTCATATGCAGATGCTGCATCTTGGACATCATATCTATGACTTATAAGTGGCCTAACGTCAAGACTTCCTGAAGACATTAAATCTAGAACAGCTTCAAAATTTCGTTGTTCGGTCCAGCGAACAAAGGCATAAGGATAATCAATGCCGTTTTCTTCGTAGCTACTATCATATCTTCCAGGTCCATATGAGCAAGATACTTGAAATGTTAATTCTTTTTCATAAAAGTCGTTACGATTTAATTCTAATCCCACTACTCCAACAAGAATTATTTTTCCCCGCTTTCTACACATAGTTGCAGCCTGATGAACAATATCATTACTTTTAGAACTAGCTGTTATTAGAACTGCATCAACACCCCTTCCTTTTGAAAAATCCTCTACAATTTTTAAAGCATCATCACCTTTTGATAAATCTACAATCTCAGCTCCGAATTTCTTTGCAAGCTCGCATTTGCTTGAATCAAAATCTATGCCTATGACTTTGCAGCCATTAGCTCTAAGGATTTGAACAGTTAATAGGCCAACTAATCCCAGACCCGTAACAACCACGGTTTCTCCAATGTTGGGTGATGCAAGTCTTACACCTTGAAGAGCAATAGATGCTATAACAGCGAATACCGCTTCCTCATCATTTACATTTTCAGGAATAGCTGCAATTAAATTATTTGGCACACGTACAAAACTTGCATGTTTTCCATTTGAAACAACTCTTGTACCGACAGGAAAACAGCCTGAACTAGATTGTTTGACAATACCTACATTACAATATCCAAGTTGCATCGGCTCATCAAGCTTGGACTTTACTGCATCATAGGTTGCAGAAATTCCATCTGTTTGAATCTTTTGAAGAACCATTTTTAACTTTTCGGGTTGCCCCAATGCCTTACCAATCATGCCTGATTTACCGAAATCGACTAAAGTTTTTTCAGTTCCACTTGATATTAGTGAACAAGAAGACTCTATTAGTGAGTGATTTGGTATTGGTATAGGCTTTGGTGCTTCAAGTACAATTGTATTACCATCTTTTATGTCTTGAACAACTTGATACATATATACTCCTAAAATATTTAATTTAAATTAAAACTAGATTCATTGACTCCGTCAACATACATTTCTTCAACTTTGAGAGCTAACGCAGATGATTTATAACTAATTTGCCCATCTTCAATGCTTCCATTTAATGGAGCTAAACTAGCTAATTTGTGACCAGCATCTTTTGCAAGCCTAGACTTTCTTTTAATGAAACCATCTTGAGTTACATAATAAATCTTTCTAAAATTTATAATATTTCCATTAGAGGAAGGACAGTTCCAAAAAAGATATTCCTCCACACCATCGCTTGGTTCAGAATTAGCAGAAAATGAAATGCAAATTTTTCCAGCTGACGAAGACATTATTAATACAAGATCATCAAGTTTACCGCTTGATAATTCTATCTTAAGATTATCAGCTCCATATTTATTAAAAATGTGTAAAGAAAGATCTATCCAGTGTGTCATATTGCCAAGCACTCTTGAGCCTTGATCCTTATTGCGATACCAATGGTCAGCTGGTAGAAAATGGCCATTAACGATCATTGTTATGCTGAAATTTCTATCAATGATGCTAATAAAATCCTTAAAAAAAGCTGAATAGGGTCTATTAAAGCCTGTATAAATATTACAGTCACCACTTAATATGTCTTTGTAGATTTTCATTTGCTCAAAATCGACAAACAAGGGCTTCTCAACATAAATATTTTTAAAATATTTACTTGATATTCTTGCATGGTCTGTATGAGAAAAATGATCTGATGCAATATATACAATATCGCCATAGAATTCTTTGTCTAATATTGCACTCTCAATATCGTCATAATGTTTACTGCTTAATACTTTTTTTGATAATTTTTTTGACTTTGATGATGGATCAATCACTAAACTAATTCTTTGTTTTGCAATCACTGCCACAAAAAATGCTAAAAGTGTAAAACCGTGATTCCCCATACCAATAAATGCAATGCGTTTATCTGATTTTCTTTTGTTTGAATATAAGGCTTTTAAAATAAAATATGCTGGGGCCAAATCGGTTCTGTATAACACTTTTACAAGTGTTCTTCTAAATCCATACATAGCTATGTAGCGAAGAATTTTTTTAAAAGAATTCATCGAAAATTTCCTCATGTTTAGAAATTAATAATTTTGGATCATACTCTGATTTATAAAAATTATAAGCCCTATTATTGAATTCCATCATTAACTCATTGTCTTCTATCAAGGCAATCAAATCTTCTTCTATCTCTTTGACAGAGAATCTATATTGGAGTGAAATATTTAGTGGTTTAATCTTTTTTGCAATTTCTGTTTGTTCATTTGTGATTAAGATTGTGCTAGAACCAAGTATTTCAGGTATTTTATTTGAAGCAGCATGAATATTTATTTTTTTATTGGGGTTATAAAAGGCTATTGAAATATCCGCTTGCTTAAGCCTTTCGATAACATCTTTTTGCGACAATTGTCCTAAGTAATTAAAATTCAAGTCAATTTTTTCTGACTTTTTAGATAATGCCTCAATATATCCCTTATTACCCCAGCCACATATATCAAAACTAAGTTTGAAGCCCCTTGAGGATAGCAATTCAGCAAGATCAATGAAATGATTTATAGATCTATCAGGATTAATCCAGCCAGCATAAAATAATGAAATTTGTTTATCTTTAAAAAAAGATCTTTTGCACCCAACATCATACTCTGGATAGTTTCTTATAATAGAAATCTTTGAATGGATTAGTTTTGGGTAACAAGTTTTTCTAAACTCCTCCGGTACTAAAGTTTTATATGAGAGGCAAATGTAAAGAGTTTCAAGATACTTCAAAAAGAATGAAATTGGCATTGCAGAATCATATCTTTGAAAAAAGTTATCATGTATGTTGTAGATGAATCTAATCCCTAATATTTTGCAAGTAACTGCACCAAATAAAACCACTTCCAAATCAGAAAAATGAACAAGTTGAATAATTTTCCTATTTATGAATATTTTTTTTGCTATTAAAAGATTAACTGAAAATAGGAAATATATGTAACTAAAAATAGACTTTCCATCAAAGTAGTCAAACTTGCCCAATGATCCTAGATCACGATATTTTTCATTAGGAATATCGCCTCTTCTTTGAGGTGACAAATACACCACATGCGCTTTTTTTGATTCAAAAAAATTTATGATTTTTGTTACTCTGGGTCCTGGATTGGTAGAGCCTCTTATGAAAAGATACATTTCAAAACTTTATGGATTACTTTATGTTAATTGTAACTCATATAAGTTTATATTTTATAAGTAGTTTATTTCTTATAAATTCCTAAATGATATTTACCTTGAGATTTTATAATTAAAATTGCTACAAGAAGAATTACTGAGGCAGCTCCACCATAGAGTATAAATCCAAATGGTGAGTATATTTTTAATAGGGAAACCATCATAAATATTTTAATGCTAACTAAAACAATAGAGCGTTTTGACATCAAAAAAATATCAAAGATTCCTAAAGCCAAACTATAAAAGATTGGTATTATTAAATTCCCTATCCAGCCCCATGCAAACCAAATATCAGCAGGCATTCCAAGGGGTGAATTGCCTTGATCTGAGCCTCCAGTTAATGCATGCAACTGATTAGATAAGCCATATTCTCTCTCTACGGGAAGAATTGATGATAATTCTTCAATCCATGATTGGCCATTTGTGGGTCCAATAGAGCCCCAAAAATTATATGTTAATATATTCGCTTCAGGAGCCGCCACAAATACTCTTTCGAACAAATTAGGAACGATGCCTAAAAGCGAAATAAAAAAACTATCATCCTCGCTTACTCTACCGAGAAAAATTGTTAGCATCCCATAAAATAGAATTAATATAAAAACTAGCGACAAGACATTATTTTTTTGTCCCTTAACTTTAGTCGTTTTTATAATAAATGATCGCGCAAAAAATAATGTTAAAAACATTATTACAAGAACCGATCTAATACCTGACATCAGCATTGATATAACTGCAATAATAAGAAAAAAATAAAACAAAAACCTATATTTGCTCTCTTTATGATTGTCTACATTCATAAGCATTAAGCAAATTAAAAAAATGGGAAATAAGTTATCACGGAATTGTTTTACAAAACCTGGGGCGAAGTAACCTTCACTTCCTGAGGTAATTGCTTTTCTTGCTTCCAATAGATTAGAATTTTCAGAATTAGATGCAAAAGATAAAAAAGCACTAATAACTTCATTTTGTGAAATGGTATACATAAATATAAAACATACAATTGAACAGGTTATTAACCCAAATATGACAACAAATTTCTCTTTTTGCCCATACCGAAGATCATAAAAACGATAGTCTAAGGATATGTTCTTATAAAAAGAACCAAACAACAAAATGAATCCGATACATCCTAGCGTAGCAGATGATAGAGTAATGAGTGACATTAAGACCACATCCTTACCTAATCCAATATTATCAAAATATGTTATATTCAATGCTCCAATTGTATAAATACAAATTCCTAAAATATAAGCATCAGGCATGAATAATCCATTCGGTCTAAGATTAATCCTTAAGAAGGTGTAAAAGCCAATTAAAATTAAACTTATTGAAATTAATAAAAAAACCATTTTTAATTATTCATCCAACCAATAATTAAGATTCCGGTCAATCAAAGAAGACAAGAGCATCACATCATCTTTAAAGTATTCCTTCATTTCATTTCTCATATCATTTTTTAGAGGTGATCTCTCAGATTTTACGGATATTAAATGAGATAAAAATTTCCAAATACCAAAAGATTTTCTTAGACCTAACTTATTTTTAATGTTCTTAGACTCATACAATAGCCAAGTTAATAATCCGGATTGTATTTTTTTATTTTCATTTATCTTCGGAAAATCTTTTCTTCCGTCATCATGTAAACCAATAAAACTTAGTACATTTAGATATTCAACATCAGGATTTTTGATAAAATCATCAAAGATAATAAATTTGATATTTTTTCTATCTACCAGATTTAATAAATTATTGACTTGTTTTCCAAGTTTAGCTATTTCTCCATATTGCAAACTTTTTGGATCTCGGCAATTTCTTGGAATATGTTGCTTATTAGATCGAGCATTTTGAAGCTTCCAAGCAGCATCAAAGTCTTTTTCACTCTCATCACCTCCATATAGTAGTTGCGAGTGCAATGAATATGCCAGATCAATAGGATTTCTAAGCATAACAACAAATTTTGCATCTGGATTATATTGAATGATGTTTTTAACAGCGACTCGGGAGTACAAATACCAGACAGTTCCTTCTGCAATAACTTTAGAATCACATGGCCATGAACCAAAACAGCTGTGATATTGTTTTTCACTGTGAACATAGCGGTGAGATTTATTAAAATCAGTATGGAAATATTTTGCTTCTTTTGGTGAAGAAAATTGAATGTCTGGATGTGAGGTTAAATATTCACACAGGGCTGTTGTGCCGCATTTAGGTGCGCCAATTACAAAAAGATTTACCTTACTCATTATGAGATTTTACTCCTAAAAAAGTATAGTATTGTAGAATCAATTTTCAAATATCTATAGGAGTATATTGCTAGGATGATATTTGAAACTGCAATTGAAGAAACAGTAGATATAGCGGCTCCATTGATACCAAAAATTGGAATTAAGGTTGCACATATAAAGATGTTTGATATACAAGTTATAGCAACAACTCTTAATAATATAATTTGATTTCCTGTCATGCTTAATAAAAAACCAACGGACCCAGTTAAAGAATTAATTAGCTGTCCAATTATTAAGATTCTAAGCGATAGTTTTGCTACTTCGAAATCAGAACCAAACATCAATAAAATATGTGATGCAAACAAAAAAATAATCGCTGATGCAAACAGAGAAAATATAAATGAGCATAAAGTTGCTAATGAGACTAATTGTTGAAGTTTGTGTTTAGCCTTTGTTGCATGATGATTGGCAATAAGTGCTGGTAGAACACCATTAATAGCCATTAATCCGAATGCAGCTAGAGTTGCTATCTTGCTTGCAGCCGAGTATGAACCAGCAGACTCAATATCTAGAAATATTCCGATAATAAGAATATCAGTATGCTTAATAATTAGCTGGAAACTTGCTATCGCAAATAATGGTAGTGATGCACTAAACCATGAAAAGCTATCATATGTTGGTTTTACTTTAGTTTTTCCTAGTGAGCTCCTTATTAAAAATAAAGCTACCGCCAAGCAAACAATAGTCGCACCTAAATCCATGAACATAGCAAATCTAGCATTAATGTTCTCTAAGAAAAGAACTGACAAAGCAATAGCTAAAACTATTATGATCGGTCGAAATATAAGTCTTGGTAATGATGCTTCTATTGGCCTTTTAAAACCTCTAAGAATAGATACTGCTAGAAGTAATAAACTGCTGAAAGGCAAGATGGCAACAATCACTATAAGAGTATCCCTTAAATTTCTCTCGATAGATTCTGAAAATATGCCTACTCCAATTGCTAAAAATATTGAAACTACAACAGAAGCTAGAAAAGTTAGTTGTACAGCTTGGCGAATAAAGCCGTTTACCAGAGACCACTGGGATAATGCTTCGTGTTCTGAAATAAAACGTTGAGCAGCCGTATCAGTTCCCAGAACGCATAATCCACTTAAAACTGTAAGTAACGTGAAGGCATATGCAAAATTACCATAGTCGCTATGGCCAAGAATTCTTGCTAAGTAAACATGTAATCCAAACATTAATAATGCGGAAATTCCATTTACTAACAAAACAACCAAGCTTTTTGGAATAAAGTCATCGCCAGTTGAAATTAATTTAGTTAGCTGGAGAAACTTATATTTTGAAATCAAATCTTTCGTCCCTTTTGAATAATATGCATATTATTGATTATGTGTCTCGAAATAAAAATTTACTTTGAATTTGACACTCTTTATGACTTTTAATTAAAACTCTCACTCGTTTACCATTTTCAACTTTGCCATATTTACTTGAATGTTCATAATCATCAATATTTAGGATTATTTCCTTAGGACAAGAAAATTCTAGTTCACATTTAATCCCACCTTGTAAATCTGAGAGAATGATTGAATTCTTGCTATTAGTGCTAACGTTTACATTAACTTTTGGAGCAAAGTGCCATCTTAACTCAGAATCTTGATTACTTGAACACCATTCCCAAGAATCAACTACAGTTAATATTAAAGGCTTAGATCCACAACTTATCAATTCTCTTTTATAAAAAGAAAAAATTTTTTCTTTGTCTTTTTGCTCATCTAGCTCCGCAACAAGCTTGTAACCAAGACCTCTTTTCTTTGCAGACCATACCTTTGCCGTAGGAGCTTGAAAAGCAGTCTGCAAAATTGACCCAGTTCTTGATTTTGTTCTGTTCTGATTAATTGGCTGAATTAAATTGTGAGCCAATGATCCAATATCATTTTCTCGTATATTTTTATCTAAAGAATATGAATGACATCCTTTTTCTACAATGAAATCCTGACCATTAAAATATACCCAAATTGATAAAGCATCGTCATGATCGTGAGAAGCTAAACCATTAAGCCCTTGAGGACCAACACGCATTATGCAATCCAAATATGGATCATGGCCTGCAATAAAACCTGATAAATCATAAACTGTAGATTTATTATAGAAAGATTCGTCTATTGAATCATTTAAAACATTATGTTTTTTTGATATTGCAAGATGCCATATGATATTTGAATCTTTAAGTCCTTTAGAAATAAAGTTTAGATTAAGGCCATGTATTAAAGACTGTAATCCCAAAAAATTACGTGAATCTTGATTAAAAAAAAGTATATGGCCACTATCACTATCTCCTATAACAGGCAAAAGACCCTTCGAGGAAGAAATTGCATTACAAAAATTAATCCCTTTATGCAGCAATTCCATGCCAATTTGATTACATTTTCCACCCCTTTGATCAAAACAAATTACCAAAGCAACCATATCCAAACAAAGCCTATGATAAATAGGAGCCCTCTCAAAATGACAGCCATCATCTTCAAACTGGTTAGCAGCTTCATTATAAAAAAGATTTAATGCCTGCTTGAATTCATTTGAAGAATTGCCATACAAGAAAAAGCATAAAATGCTTTTTCCCATAAGATTGCTCAGATAATGATTACCACTAACGTCGCTGTATTCCGGAAAACGATCTATAAATTTTAAGTGTTCATGAAGAGATGTAATAATTTTTTCCCTTAAGCTTGGATTAATATCTTTTATAAAAACTGAAAATGAAATTGCAAGATTACAAGCTCTAATTGCAACTTCCATAGAAACTATCCAATTAACGCCATAACCTACTGGATTTGCGGTATACCAGTTCTCAAAAATTGATTCATAGAGCTCTAGATATTTAGGTCTGTTTTTCAAATCTAATACATATCCTTCAGCTAACCAAAGCAGGTATTGAAATCTACTTAACTCCCAAGGTACTTTCACATCGGCTTTCTGATTGATGCAAACGAAATCAATAGTATCAAAATAGACAGGCTCCCACTTAAAGTCATGAATTGGATCAGAGTGCCAGTTTATTGTCTTGTTTATGAAGACTTCTTTGTATCCAAGCACATGAAATTTTTTCGTCAATAAGAATTCTCTTGCTCGATCACATGCTTCTTCATTCCAGTCATTGTTTACACTAGATGCTATTAGGAAGTCATAAATGTCTTCACCAACTGACTCAAAATTAGATAAGCTACTTTCCGATAAATTAGATTTGGGTGAAAATCCAAAAATTTTTTTGGTCCCATAAAATATCCTGAATATTTTTTTCTTTACAAATTCTTGTAATTTAAAAATTAAAAAGCTGAAAGATGTTTTTCTAATTCTTCTAAAAATATAGAGAATCCTATTCTTCGAATAAATATTTTTCATCTAAATTTAAAATAATTATCGGATTATTAAGAAAATTATGCATGATTTTGAGTTTTTGTTAGCCATGCTCCTCTAGTATCCAAAATTATTTTTCCAGTCAAATCAATATTCTTAAATTCTGAGTGGTCAACAAGAAGAATAAAAATATCTGCTGATGACAATGCAAAGGACGTTGAAACTAATTCGATATCATCAGATACTTTTTCTATATTAGGCTCTACAGCAATAATTTTCGGGCCTTTTAGCTCAATTAATTTTTTAACTATGTACATAGCGGGGCTCTCTCGTAAATCATCAATATCGGCTTTAAAGGCTAAACCAAAACATGCAACTGTAAGTTCTGAAATTTCTTTATTTGGGTTTAATTTAAGTAAATTAGAGATTTTTTCCATAATCTTTTTAATAACCCAGTCAGGTTTTGAATCATTTACTTGTCTAGCAGTTTGTATTAATGGCGATTCCTTTGGTGTTGAAGATGCTATAAACCATGGATCTACTGCAATACAATGACCACCAACTCCCGGTCCTGGCTGAAGAATGTTTACTCGAGGATGTCGATTTGCAAGACTTATCAACTCCCAAACATTAATATCAAGAGCATCTGAAATAATAGATAATTCGTTAGCAAATGCTATAGCAACATCTCTGGATGCATTTTCTGTCAATTTTGTCATCTCTGCTGTTTTTGAGTTTGTTACGATACATTCACCCTCTACAAATATCTTATACAAATTAATTGCTTCAATTGAGCACTTATTTGTCATGCCTCCAATAATACGATCATTGCTAACGAGCTCATTAACGACCTGGCCAGGAAGAACTCGCTCAGGACAATATGCTATCCTGATATCTGATTCTTCGCCATGTGTGTTGGGAAAGGTGAGATCTGGTCTTTCTTTAGACAACCAATCTGCCATCTTTTCTGTTGTGCCTACTGGTGAAGTAGACTCAAGAACAATAAGATCTCCTTTTTTCAAAACTTTTGCAATTGATTTACTTACACTTTCAATGTACTGAAGATCAGGCTTAGGGATTGATACAGTTTTATTTTCAGATAAAAATGGTGTTGGCACTGCAATCACAAAAGCATCAGCTGGTTCTGGGATTGCAACAGCTTTCAAAAAACCATCTTCAACTGCCTTCTTTACAAGAATATCTAATTTAGGTTCAACAATATGAATCTTTCCTGCATTAATTGTATCTACAGCATTCATATCGACATCTACACCTATGACATTTCTATTTTTTGATGCAAACATAGCAGCAGTTGGCAGCCCAATGTAGCCAAGGCCAATTATAGATATTGTTTTAAACAACATATGTTACTCTCCATAAGATAAAAAATCTAAAATCCTTCCACATGCTAATCCATCACCATAAGGATTATGAGATTTGCTCATTCTTTGATATTCCTCAGGATTATTTAACAACGAACAAGCCTGATCTACTATTAGTGCGACATCTGTTCCAACTAGTTTAACTGTTCCTGCATCAATAGCTTCAGGTCGCTCAGTTGTATCTCGCATTACAAGTACAGGTTTTCCAAGCGAAGGTGCCTCTTCTTGTATACCTCCAGAGTCAGTTAAAATGATATAAGATCTATCCATCAAGTAACAAAATGGTAAGTATTGTTGAGGTTCAATTAAAATTACATTTTCTAGAGAGTTCAAAAACTCATTTACAGGCTCTTGGACATTTGGGTTAAGATGAACAGGATAGAGGATTTGGACATCAGAATGAATGTTTGCAATCTGACGAAGAGCCTCACAAATTCTTTTAAAGCCGTCTCCAAAGCTTTCACGACGGTGTCCTGTAACTAATATTAACTTTTTATTTGGGTCTAGGTAATTAAATTTTGATGACAGCTCTTCAATTATAGACTTATCCTGATACATTTTTTTTCTAACCCAAAATAATGCATCAATAACTGTATTGCCAGTTACAACTATAGAATCCTCATTTACACCCTCTTCTTGTAAATTTTTCTTTGAACCATTTGTGGGAGCAAAATGATAGTTAGAAATTGTACTTGTAAGTTTTCTATTTGCCTCCTCTGGCCATGGTGAATATATATTGCCAGTCCTAAGTCCTGCTTCAATATGACCAACTTTAATTTTTTTGTAATAAGCAGCCAGAGAAGCTGCAAATGTAGTAGCAGTGTCCCCATGCACCAAAACAATATCTGGTTTAAAGTCATCAAGTACTTTTTTTAAGCCAACTAAGATGGAAGTTGTTACATCATATAATGTTTGCTCATGCTTCATTATGTTTAAATCAAAATCTGGATTTATTTCAAATAATTGTAAAACCTGATCTAGCATCTCTCTATGCTGACCTGTTATACAAACTTTTGAATTAAATCGGTTATCGCTTGCTAGCGCATGAACTACAGGTGCCATTTTTATGGCTTCGGGACGTGTTCCAAAAACTGTCAATATTTTTTTCATGTATGAATCAATTTCTGTTGTAAAACTCTTTAGGTGCCATTTAAATTTATCTCTTATGAAAAGTTATCATAGCAACTTTCATATATTCTTAAATATATTTTTTAAATCTAATAAGCTAAGTTTTGTCCTTATAAGTTTTTTTATGAGAAAAATGTTTAATAAAAACTATTAAGATTCCTAAGATAAAACCAAAAAGGATGCTTAAAATGCATATAAAAATTCTTTTGGGTTCTGATTTCTCCTCCATCACAGCGGGTGGATCTATGTAATCAAATACATAATATTCATTTGCTTCGATTAGCGTTAATTTTTGGGTTTCTTGTTGTAAAAGTTGGGCTATTACTTGCTTAACTTCAGATAAATTTGTCATTATTATTTGCTCATTAAGGTACTCAACAGCTTTCTGTGACTCTAATTTATCTTTTTCTCTATAAAAATTATTTACTTCTGTAATCATTAATTCTGCCCATTTTTTTGCCAAGATTGGTGATTGATGTTTTATAGATAGGCTTACAAACCCGGTCTTCTTACTTTCACTTATACTTAAATGATTGTTTTTAAATATTTGATAGCTTTCTTGTGCGCTTGGTATTTGTTTATAAGGATACGAGAAGTCTCTTACCCAAACATTTTTGTCTTTATTATAAATATCTTTATGGTAGTTTAAAGAGTCTGTTTTATGTTCCCAGGATTTAAGAGCCATGAGATTTGGCAGAAAAATATTAGGCATTATATTATCTTCAAAAAAGCTAAGAGAATCTAATGTTTTCAATGCTTTAATTGAATTACTCTCTGCTCCTGAGGAAGGCAGACTAATGCCAGCCAATCCAGCTAAGCCACTATATCGATCTAATGAGCCAGAGATACCACTTGATGAATCGATGGGAGTCAATATAGCTTTAGATTCATATATATCGGGAAGTAAAAGGCTATAAATTATGCCAATAATTGTGATAAATGATGTAATAGATATTATAAGCCACTTCCCAGCAGTAAGAATATCAAAGAGTTCTTTAAGAACTATTTCATCACTTTCGTTCGGGAATTTATGAGTATCTGTTTTTTGCATTTTATTAGTATTACAAATTATAAATTAATAACATTTCTTTTAGTTAATCATTTTACCTAAGCTGACCGTTTACCAAGAAATGGTGCCCAGAGCCGGACTTGAACCGGCACGAAGTTGCCTTCGAGGGATTTTAAATCCCTTGTGTCTACCAATTCCACCACCTGGGCAAAA
>MDTG01415277.1_pt1 | contig 26890 bp, 24 predicted proteins | sample 811421 | NCBI WGS metagenome assembly MDTG01 (sample SAMN05326645, study PRJNA326480) | marine metagenome | isolation source: seawater | place: Pacific Ocean: South East | collected 2011
ATTGAAGTGGTAACGAGAGCATACGAAGAAAAATTTCTTCGAGAAAGTATTGGCGACGAACGGTCTTGTGTAATGAATGAGAACTGTCAAGGGAATCAACTACCTCATATCACCGATAATAAATTCACATTGCGTGAATTTCTACTACCTTCGGAAGAAGAAGAAGCTAAACGAACCGGACAATGGCCAAAGGAAAGAAGACTATGTATTCTATGTAAGCGGGCTGAAATAGCAAGGGCTTTCATTAATATACGCGCTGATGGAATGGGTGTAAAAGACAATGTAATACTACAAGATTACAGGAACCTTGTCAACATACCCGGTGAATATTGCTTAGAAGACTGTATATTATCGTCATCTGTCATATTTCAAGGACTCCTTGACCCAGTTGTATTGCATGTTAAATCCTCCTACCGTATTCAAATATTACAAGGAGTTCGACATTTGCAACAATGGGGCATGAAATACCCAGAACATAAGCAGCATTTTTTATCGAAAACGCCCGGGGAGTAACTAATGAACCTCTCCCCGGGCCTATATGTCCATATATATTTAATGACCAATCTATACGTGACGATGAACCTACTAAGATTCTTCAACGTACGTATTTGGGTACCAAATATGAGTGGATATTTAATGGTTCATTTGACGAATGTGTGCACACATGTGACCCTACGTGGTTACCCAAAAGCCCCAAATGGCCGTTTGATGAGATTAAAACGGAATCGGACACGGCAACTAAAATTTTAAATACAATGATCATTGTCGTTGATATGATTATAGAGTGTATGGAAAGTTCTAAGGGGAAATCACATTACAGTTCGTTAACGAAATACTTTGATTCGCTTGTTCCACTAATGTGTGCTTTTGAAGATGAAATGGATATACATGGTATTCTTACAGATAAAAAAGCCATTGAACTTACTGAAGCTTACGAACCTATACCTACAAACTCTATGCATGAAGGCGCATTACCAGATGTAGTATTAGAATTAATGAAATGTACTTATTGGAACGAAACCAAAACCAAAATGAAACCTATCGTGCATCTACTATGCAAAAGTTTACCACAACGATGCCAGATTAGAAATTTACAGGATATTATTCTTAATTATTGTAAACAGGATGATTTGGTATATGATTTCATGTCGAAAACGGTGCTATGTTCTATTCTAGGTGCTTATTCACATTCTAAAAAATCATTGTCGTGGAAAACTAGAATAACAGTTTTAAGGAGATTAGTATACTCACCGCCGAATAGAACACAGATGCAAGAATGGTTGTTTGGTGGATATCAACATTTCTTGTTTTATGTTATTAAAGAATTCTTGACCTATTCCATACGTCTTATACCTTCATTATTTGAAGAGATACGTGATACATACAAATGGGACGCATTTGAATCATGTGTACATACGGCTATGGATAATATGCGCGATTTCATGGAAAGCAATATAAATAAATCAAATACAATTGCTGGATGGTTAGAAGGAATTGAACCTATGTTAATGCAAATTAATAAACAGCAGTTGGGAAATTTATTCCGACCACAGCGTATGACATTTACCAATACAATATTAAACCTATGTGAACGTTTAGATGAACAGAACAATCAATCAAAACCTTACATTGCATTTCCACGTGAATATCGTAATTTGATGCGAGACATGTCAAAGCGAATACCACGTACACCCAATGTTCCAGTTGAATGGTTGACTTATTTTGGTGTAAAAAACAATGCGGTAGAATCATTGAAGAATATTCAAAAGCATTATCATCAAAATACGTTTAGAGCAGATGTTCGAAAATTACTTAATGATGTAAGTCGCTGGGATTTCGAAGCAATACGTGAGCTCTTTAAAATATTCCATCAAGTTCATCATATGGTGCGTATATTCCCATTACCCAAACATTATTATATTTCGCAAGTGAAAGCATTGCGTAGAAGATATGAATTACAAGACGGTGAATATTTCTCAGATAATGTGGGAATGGTATATGCATGTTTGGCTTGTCATACATTTAAAGCGTTTGTGGTAAAATCCACCGATAAAATATCAAATTTATTTGCGAATGGTCACCATAAAGTTATTATAAACGACGAAACCATGAAATGTTATTGTGGAAGACGATCGGACCAAAATGATTCGAAAAAACGACCACGTGTTGCTATACAAGAATTCATCGAAGGTTCTATTGAATCGGACGATAATACAAAGCGCGCGAAAAAAAAACAATGGAAAATGCAACGTAAAAAATACATGAATGATGAATGTGCTCAGACCGAATGCTTGAAATTTAACATGACCGGTTCATTGTTTCAATTTTATAATCATTTGTATATGTTTTGTCCATTGTGTGCCTCGCCTACTTTATTCGACCCTAAACAAAACGGTAAATATGGTCTCCATTGTGGCCAATGCATGAAAGATGGGCAATTTTACACTAGAGTATCTTGTGTCATTTGTAATGTGTTAAGAGGAGCTGCTAAATGGGATACGATGACCTACATAGATGACGAAGATGGTGAAGAAAAATCGAGTGTTATATGTCAAAGTTGCGATCGCCCATGGATTCATTCCGATGGCGCACCTTATAAATTGAGTGTATTAAAAAGTAGATGTAATAAAGTATAACATGTCTAATTCTGAATTTAAAATATTAAATGAAGAGGAGGAAATTATAGATTTCGAACCATTGAATATGTTTACACTATATGATATGTTAGAAGCTATTATAGTTATATCATGTCTTATTATAATTTATAAAATTGTTAAAATTGTAGGCGCAATGATCTCCCAGAAAACCTGCCATCCAAAACAGGCAAAAGTTGAGTAACTTGTTCTATTTCCCAGCCAGCTTCCAATACCCTTGTTTTGTCATAGAACCCAGCTTCATACCATTGAGCCTGCGATGGATTCCAATATGTTTTTAAATCATCTAAACTAACATTGAAATAACTAAATGATTTAACATCCCCACCCATACTAAGTAATACATTCCATGTAAATCCCAAATCTGTCAATTGATGCGGTGTAAATTTTAAATCTGCCAAATCTTGTATGGTAATATTCATCTTCAATATTTCACGGGCATCGATATTCAATGAATGTCTTATTTGTGTCCAAGTGAAATAATCAGGTGATAATTGAAACGGTTTTATACCTAGTGCTAACATGTGCTGCCATTTAAATCCGAATGCTAATAAATGGTCTGAAGTGGTATAATTACATAATTTTGTCCATGGTATGTGTTCTTGTATCGCATCTTCTGGCGTATACCCTGCTTTTTTAATCTCACTAAGCGGGAATCCAGCGTCTATAAAACTTTTAAAGCATTCTTTATTTGTTTTAAACGGTGTAAAAAAATCATACATTTTGGCAAAGAAACCTTTTTCTTCTTCGGGTTTTAATTTACGAGACATTACTTTTGCTTCGATACTCGACTGTATAGCAATTCGTCTATCATCCCCCAATGATGGTCTATTTTCTACTTTATCATCACAAGTTGGACAGGAAATATTATAAAACGAGGCCCGGTTAAGAACACAGGATAAATGGTATTTATGTCCACAATCAAAAATTGCACGATTTCTACCATTTGAAGATAATTTATTTTGACATATAGAACAAGAATCAGTATGTGAATCTGAATACATAAGATTATATATTAGTATATTAATTTATATTTATACTTGCAACTTTTAAACTAATTACTCGAGCTCTCCTTTTTTTTATTTTTTTTAGCGTTGGCCTTTTTATTAGGTTTAGCAGGAACCGCCTGTAGTTCTTCTCCTCCCCCCTCTGCCTCTCCTCCTTCGTTGTTGCCTCCGCCGTTATTACCACCGGCATCATTAATAGACATGTGATTAATACGATGTAGAATAATATCTACATTATCACCCGGTCGTGCATAAGAAATAGCAGTGCCAATTATGTAATCATTAATATCGAACCTAACACGTTCGCGAAGTTCATCTTGTAAAGCACGCGTATATCCAGAACCACCAGCATTTACCGCCCTGTCCATATTATCTAGAGGCGTCAAAACAAATTGCAATTTGTCTTGTGGTACACCGGCTTGCAATGCACGTTTATATGCGGTACTTGATCCGCGGATTTCTGGCAAATCCAAACAAACTGTCTGGCCCGGAAATATAATATGCTTACCATTATTGTATAGTGTATTAAGGCCGGCTATGGTCGCTACAAACCCTTGCTCGTACACATCACGGGATGGTGAAAATTCTGTAACAGCTACACCAACATACCTTAATCCTGCTAAAATTGCTAATCGAACTCTAGCACTATCTTCTATTCCGGTATTTTCATTCAATACAACTTGATTACGGTTCGCGTTTTCGAGCGCTTCAACGAAATTTCTAGCTTCACCCGATGGTTCAAGGCCATTACAAAAAGAAAAACAATGCAATTCTTTATCATAGTATCCCAATTGTTTTCTTTTTGAAGCTAGTAGTTCACCTTCCATTACTCGGAATACTTCTTCATTGGAAGCCGCTTGAAAAAAAGGTTTCACTGTGTTATTGTATTTGACATCCTGATACTGACGGATATCGAAACGACAATTGTAATCGAAACTGGTTGGTCTTGCGAAAGGTTTTATTCTACGTCTTTTTGATGGTTGTCCGTACATATTAATTAATACATATATATTTATTTATATAGGGATTAAATCTAATTTTACTTTTACACTCTAATAAAAACTTCCATTCTATCTAATAGTTTCCCTTCATCACTTACCACTTGTGCATTGTCTTGTCTAGCTTTTGGAGACCCTTTAAATGGCAATTGATGTACTACACCTATTGGTATTTTAATAACGCATTCATCCCAATCGGTTAATTTTTGAGGATCAAATGAAATATCTTTTGGTTGAACAACAGGAACTATTTTATAGTAATATGGGACAATGGCCCGAACCGTTTCTCTCATTTTCTTCGGTGTAAATTCGACAATAGTTTGACCCGCTTTATCAATTCGTTTAAGTCCTAAATATATAATATCACCCTTTGTTATGCCAGCAACATTTGTGTTATTTGCAATTGGATGACGCCAATAAGTCGGTACTCTACACCTGCCCCGAACCGTTACATTCAATAAACGTTGATATTGTGAACCACCGTCCATATCATTTAACATGACACCTAAAAAATTAAAATCATTTATTATGTTTGCTAATCCATTTTCACCGGCATAATAAAGTTGGTCCCCTTCATTACCATCGTCAGCCATCCTTTTCTTAGTTCTTAAAATGTAATTCAATACTGGTATACTGCATACAGTATGCATTGTAACATTTCTACCAGAACCCGACACTTGATTCTCCTTTTTAACAAATAAAATGTCACCTTCTGCATAATCTTTTTCCCATTCGCGTATAAATGGTTTAGCAAATATTGGAATTGCTGCCGTTGAATTTGTTTGCATGTCAGTTACACTGGTACGTATTGAAGGGTTCATTAAAGATTGAACAGTAGGTAAACCCCCTCTACGCGATACAACATTTGTGGATGGTATTGCACCTTTACGTATTGCGCCTGATGTTGGCTTTGGATTACTAAGTTGTGATAAACTTGCCATATTATATTGTTAATAATCGAGGTATTTATAGGGACATTATGAAAATGAATACGGTGTCATAGTTTTTGTTTGTTTTGAACCTTCTTTTGATAAAGGTCCTTTATAGTATTTTATAAGGTCTAACTTATGTTTTGATAATTGTATCCATTGTTTAACTGCCGCACTGTTTATTCTAGTCTCGCCAGTTATATTATTTCTGGATAAAATGTTCTGTCTACGAAAATGGTACTGAACAGTATTTGTAAAATGTATTTCTCTAGAAACCATCCGTTTAGCATTAATCCTATGTTTAGAAAAATGATCTTTGCACATTTCAGCAGTAACATCTGGTGCATCGTAACCCTGTTTTTTAAGTGGTTCCGTAACATATTGTTTATATATTTGTGCTTGAAGTTTATAGATTTCATCGTCCCTAACAGCACCAGTCATAGCTGAATCAATTTCTTCCATTCTGGATATAATTTCATGTGCTTGACCAGTACCTCCATCACCGTATTTACATAGTGGACACATACAATCTACTTCATGTTCCTCCTCTTCATCATCACTGAATGCGGCTGGAACAAATTCACCTTCTTCATCGTCATCGTCGTCACCTCCTAAGCCTAAAAGATTTAAATTAGGAGCATTATCTATATTATCTAAATTCATATTAATATAATTTAAAAGGTTTTTATACTCAAATAATAACGTAATTCCATCTAACATCTTCGCAAAAACTTTGAAGAGAAGTAAAAGCACCTCGTAATAGTTCTTCACAAGATTTTTTCAAATCTTTCTGTACAAACTCGCTTAATTTGGTAGGAGGTGTTTTTTGATTCTTTAAAAAATAATCAACAGCCCACGGTTCCTGATACAATGCGAAAAATATAAGCGAATGCTTTATTAAACGATTTTGTTCCTTTAAAACATTTTCCAATATTACATCGAATCGATTCGACCTAGTAGGATATTTTTCCTTAATTTGTTTTACAAAAAATACACAAACCTCTGTCAATTTTGTAGAATCCGGATCCATCAAAATACAATACAACAAATCTTCGCCACGACGCTTTTTTTCAACATCATCCATTTCAACATATAGATGTTTCTCTGAATTCATTTTATCATTGCATACACAGTGTTCATGATCGAAAAACATGAATCCCAACTATTTCAGTGTCTTTAAAAACATTATAATGAATATCAATGATTTTAAAACTTGTATAGATTATATACTAAATAACAATTATGAAAATTATAATAATGCACCCAATATAAATATCATTAACGCCGTGCGTAATTATAATTTAATTCGAGCTCAAAGTGCCAAACACATCGCTACACAAATCGATTGTAACGATTTTTTAGAAAAAATACGTCATTCCAATGGTGTTCAACAATTGAATAGTTCGCCTCCAAATTCAACATGTGTAATTTCGAATGAATTATTAAACACGGTGATGGGCAAAACTTTAATATTAACCCTAGCCCATGATAATTTACCATTTTGTATTCATCAACGTTATCTAAAAAATATAAACAATTATTTTTGTATTATGCATTTTGATAAAGAAATAGTAAAACAGTACGTTGATTTTATGGACAATAATAATAAAATGTCAAATAAAAATAACATTCAAAGTTTTATATCTTACAACAATTTATCGAATGTCAAACGTCTATTGATTAAATTCAATAATATATGTGAAAATTAATATATAATATACACATGTACATAATAATATGTTATGGGCGGTAATAAATTTATTGTTTTTTATTTCGAAAATATCATTTTCACCAATTCGATTATGTATTATTATATGTCTGGAATGGATAAAAAATATTATTAAAAACGAAAAGAATTACATCGTTTTGATTCAATACATTATAATATTTTCATCTATGAACATGTATAATATACACATAGAAAAACATTTAAATTATATATTTGAAATATTATACCATATTTTTCATTTGTTTTATATATTATGGTCTATGACAAAAAAAGGTTCTAAAAATATTTCTCTATTGATTATAGGGGTATTAGCATGTATACCAAACCAAATATATAACATATATAACATGTCATTGGTCAATTTTTTATGTAGAACTATCATTTTTAGATATATGTTTAATACGGTTAGGATGAGAAAAAAATCGTTAAAAGAATATTCAAGATGGTGTTGGATTTTTTTTGTAAATAAATATGTTTTAGTGTTGGTTATACCACAATTAATAATAGAAATATATTATATTTAAGTTAATCGTCTACGTTTTACAGGTGTATACTCTTCTTCGGAAAAATATTCTCCCCCTTCCATATCATCAGATGATACTTCAGAACTCGTTTCCAACTCGAATTCCGAACTTTCATATTCCGTTTCTGTTTCACTACCATCGAATTCTTCCTCTTCTTCTTCCTCTTCTTCTTCATCGTCTACATCATCTTCGTTTAACTCGTAATCTTCGTCTTCTTCTTCACCGTCTTCATCGGAAGTCAAGGGTGCAAAAACACCAATCCAATCATTTTCATCGCCACTTTGTTTCTTTTGTGTTTTCAGGAAGGTTTTCCAGTCGTATGGATCAGGACCATTGTCAAAAACATTGTCTGTTATATCAGTGATAACACTATGAATCATATCATGACTATCTTTATCGTGTACAGTGGTTAAACACATATTTTTATCATGGAAACACCACGTAACATCGAATCGAGACGTACCCGGAGAATTGCGCTGATATACAACCATAGTCAAATTATCATCGGCAACGTCTAATATAGTATCACCATGTACCATTACCAAACGCATGCCGTCATCATACGTAGCCATTACAAAAGATTCATTTTTATCCGTCCAACCACCAATTGACTTTTTTATTTCGGTGCATTTAAAATAGTCCCATACGCTGAAATTTTCATCCTTTTTAATATTATTGACTGAAATTTTTATCCATCCTTCTTTATTATGTAAAAGTACACTGTGCTTATTAATATGAAGTTTTTTGTCAATGTTATTCAGTACGGTGGTTTTATTCGCATTGGAAGTGAATGTGTATGTATTCGGCTTAGTATCGTCCTTTTTTAAAGTTCCAACAGTTTTATTAATTTTAAATGTAGGCATGTTTATTTGGATTTGCTTTCGTATATACTTCATTTAACACCCATACGATCCAGATTACATCACTTCTGACCACTTTTCATTTGGTATAAAATCTATTTTTTTAATATTTTTTTCTGATATTTTTATTCGTTCACCAAAACAATCTTCACAACAATCATTAAAAGTAGTTTCAACTATTCTACCTTCAACTAATCTACATGAATCCGGACAAGAAGAATGAAACAATGAACCTAACTGACCAGTACAAATATCTGGATTAAAATAGGAAAAAATATTAACTAAGTTGATACATGATTCTTTTTCATTTAATAATAAAGCTTCATGTATGGTAGCTAAAGCAATACTAAGTGTTTCATCTACTACTATTCTCGAAGCCTTAGCAGCCATATAAGCCATTTTGGATGCACCGCTAAATGAATACGATACAGATATTTTACTAAGTGTCTCGGTACAATTGTTTACAAATGGTGGTATTTTACCAGTTAACCAATTTTCTATCCACACTGGTCCAGAAATTTTATCATGACCTCTACTACCACGGTCCCATTCAAATTTACATTCGCGGTCTAACATACTTACTATTAATTTTAATTCTTTAATAACGTTTTTAGATTTATCTTTACGCCGGTGAAAATTATATTTCGTATCAAAATGTTTTTTATAACGACAATAATAACAAAAATCATTCCTAGACACATTCTTATAATTTTCTATAGGTCTAGATGAAGTAGATAAAAACGTTTTTAATATCGTTCCCAAATTATATTCAGAACGCCAGCATAAATAATCTTTGCGTAATGAAGGCGGTTTTCGAAATTTAACCATCGTCTCCTTCGTCAATATTAAATCCAAAATATTGAATCCAACTGTAAGGTGAAAACAATAGAATAATAATAATAATATACTAAGTTTCATTTATAATATCATATAAATAGTTTATAGGTTCATTTTATATATTTGATTATTTACTTATCTATATTAATAATAAATGATTAACTCTATCGCTTTATCATGTCTCATGTTTTTAAGTGTATCTGGTGGTCCGATTGGTTTAGAACCTATTTTCAATTATGTGGATTATTATACAGCATTCGTACTCATGACATGGGTATTGGTAACATATATGATACCCATTTCAATCATGAACCATGATTTAATCATGAAAATTTCTATAACACGTAAAAAAATAGGTCCTATTGAATGGGCCACCTGTGTTCTGGGTAAAGATGTAGGAATCATTAATTCAACATGGGATATAATTGACACTATCATTGATAACTCAATATACCCAGTTATTTTCGCCGATAATTTAATATCCATGGGGGCGGACCCAAAATATAGAATATTATATGGATGGGGCATGATTGTTTTTGTTTCCATTATTATAAAATGTGGGGTTGAATCATATGCATCCATTTTCCAAACCATTTTCATTTTATTACCATTCATTATCATGTGGTTTATGTTTGAACCAAAAGATATGTACATGGTACCGGTTGCAAATAAATCAGATAATATAATAAAAGCATTGATAGTTATCATATGGAACATAAGTGGTTATGACATGGCGGCACCATACGCATCCAAAGTAAAAAATCCAGATAAATCCTACAAATTAGCATTTGCCATTAATACTATACTTGTATATTGTATGAATGTTATTGTATGTTCTATAGGAATATCATACTTACATCAAAATGACCAATGGTCAGATGGTTCATGGGTCCAAATAGGTGAATACATAGGTGGCAAATGGTTGGGTATTTTAATCGGATGTTCTATATTAGTATCCGCATCCGGAACATTGACCGCTGAATTGTTTTCTACTATTTATTTATTTAAAAGCTTGTATTCTTCTGGATTTGGACCAAAACTATTTAAATATGATTCTTTCAATCTGTTTGTCAATGTTGTTATATTATTCCTGAGTATGTTTTTAAATTTAAATATGTTAATTCAATGGTCAGCGATATTAAATTCGTTTACATTGTTTATTGAATGTTATACATGGTATAAAATCAATGGATGGACTTTAATTACTACACCATGTATATTTTTTATATGTATTAACAGTTTAATAACCATGATGAGCGATGATATCAATTGTGTACTGTTCACCGTGTTATGTATCGGATTAAGTTTGATTAGTTGGTTGACTATAAATACTAACATGTTCAATATAACAATTTAATGTCCACTGTTATAGGTTCATGTTTTGTATTATTAGCCAGTACATGTTCATCTTTATCCACATCGTTTCAAAAAATGGCACATAGACAAACCAACTATAGAGATCCACGTACACAACTAGAAATGAGGTCTAAACCATTGACATCGCCAGTGTATTGTAGAGGTTATTTTTTATTGGGTATGTGTTTATCTATTGCGGCAATAAGTTGCGATGCAATATCATTGTATTTTATTGGTACGACATTGATAGGGGTATTGGGATGTTTTTCAATACCAATAAATATTATAGTGAATAGAATTTTATTATATGAGGAAATTATATGTAAAGAAACAATTTATATATTAATTATAACTTTTGGGTGTTTTTTATCTATTTTAACAGCGGTGACACACGAACCAATTGAAACCTTTATATATTTCGCTGAAATAGAGTCAGCCATTGTTTTAATTATTGTATGGTGTTTATGTTTCTTGTTGGTTATAATAGTTATAATATGTAAAACGGATTATTCACAATTGGTTATATATTCTATACTATCGGGAATAATGGGTGCAATGTCAATGACTATGGCCAAATACTTAATTGATTTACATTATTTGATAAATAATGGATATGTACTTCCACCGACATTACAAATTATATCGGCTGTTATTATTTTATGTGTTAGTATACCATTGCATATAATATCACTGAATCTGGCATTGAAAAAATTTAATGCACACCATGCCGTTACTATATTTCAAGCTACATGGTGCATTTCAAATGTTTCATTGGGCATAATAATTTTTAAAGATTTAAATAATATAGATAGTTCACAGGCTATAATATTCATGTCGGGAGTATTAACATCATTCATCGGTGTTTTATGTTTAGCTAAACAAATTGAAGCTTCACCTGAGTCATATTCCGACCACAATCAGCCATAGACATCTCTTTAATATAACTATATAATTTATTTGGATGTGTTGAAACAGATAAATCTTTTGAAATAATATTACCATGTTGTAGAGCCGCTATAACTATTTCTGAACAATACCAACGTGGACTCATACCAAACCATGTATAAAAAGTAGGTTTAGGGGCTAAAAATCCACTCCAATACATAAAATATCCAGCGTGATTAAATCCATCACCTTTATGATCTTTACAAAAGTTATACATGTTATTATACTGTTCTTCTGAACATTCCATGCTTCTAAAAACCCATTCTTTACGACTAAACCTTTTTTTCTCTAAATGAACAAGACTATTGTACACGATTGAACATGCGGTACCATAAACTTCCTGTTTACTAGACAAAGCATTGGATTTTGGTATAAACAGAAGTTCAGCGTGAATATATGGAGCACTGCTACTCGAATTACTACTTGCAAACCACGAGGCTGCGGAATTTAACCACGATTCTTGAAGTACAGAGCTATCGCTACGTACAAAACATACCATAATTTGTCTAGACATTATATTATAATAAAATTATTTATCCTTATATACGATTTATATTATACTTCGTCCTCACTATCTATGGCCCAACCACCATTGATATTTACTCCCTGAATTTTATTTACGATATTTTTCAAATCGTCCACATCCGACATACCATCACCAGATGAATAATCCATTGATTTATCATCCGAAGATGATGTGGCCCACTGTGCATTCATTGATTTTGATACATTTTCATCCGAAGAAGAAGAAGTAGCCCATGCTGGTTCATGTTCTTTTTCATCCGAAGAAGAAGTAGCCCATGCTGAATTGATAATATCTTTCTGGTCTTCGGCACTGATTTCTGAACTAACATTAGATGAGGTATTAGACGATGTTGTTGCCCACGCCGATGATTTATTTTGTACTACATCGGTAGTCTCTTCCCAGTCAGATGATTCATCCTCGGTTATCTCATTTGCATTTGGGAAATCAATTTCATTCCAATTAATAGTTTGTGTCAACTCTTCCATACCTATTTCCTCATCCGACGATTGTTGTTCACCCATCGATTTACTCATATAATCCACCTGTGAATCGGATGTTTCACCCACATCGAAAGTTTCTTTGACGTTGTTTCCCATCAATGCAACGGTTTTATTCGAATTATCTGAACTTACTTGTTTTTGGAGTGATAGTAAAGTGTCGATTGCACGCGCTTTTTCTTCTTGAGGTACAGTGGGTGACCTGTAAAAACAAGTACCCGGAGTCGCATAATCTATTTTACCAGTACCGTCTATCTCAATAGTATATTGAATTCCATAAACCATGTCTTTGCTTTTTAGTGCAAACATACTTAGTTCGTTATTGTCGTTGCATACAGTTGCACCGGATAGATGAGATTGTGAATATTTTGGTTTAAATTCAACACATGTTACTTTACCGACTTTCAATAAACGTCTATCAGACCAAAATAATACTGGGGAACCCGGAGCCATCAATTGGTATATAGGATGGTTATCATCTTTATCGTATACTTTTTGATTCATATTTTTCTGGAAAAATGAATAACAGGTTGCACCAGAAAACGTTTTCTCAAATGGGTCAGGTTCAATATACCATGGATAATTGTCTGTATTGTTAACCTGAATACGTGGATATATACTAGTAATGAAAATGGATAAAAAATCATTTATGCGATTCGCTGAAAGTGGTGACTCATCGTCTTTAGGATGTATCACCTGACCGCGTGTATTCACCCTAGCAAAATCGTTAATAGTAAACTGTGGATGAGGAAGGACCGGAATATTTACTACAGCCCTATCTTCAATTCCCGTTTCAGTTAATCTTCTTTTCCAATCATTTGTTGATTCATCTATAATATACCCATTAACATGGATATGGGAACCATCCCATATTTTTGAACGTTTCTTTAAAGCAATAGATTCTTCTGGTTCCGACACATTATTTATTTTAATTACTGGTGGCGGTTTCGTTGTTACAGTAGCTATTTTTACAGGCACCTTGACAGGCACCACCTTTTTACTCTTTTCCTCCAGTTTTGTTATTTCCTTTGAAAGATAACTTTGTGATGCTAAGATTATATTCTTTTGTTTTATGGCCGATTCGGAGTCATCATTTATAAGTCTCTCGAACGCTTTCCTATTATTTTCATATTGTTCCCTTAGCGCATATAAGGACCTAGACATTTTCTCTATGCGTTTTACCGGTGGTTGTTTAACCAATTTTTTGCTCGGTATATTAGTTTCTATCACCTTTTTATTTACCATGTCCATGAACGAAGGCTGATTAGAAACAGTTTTTTCAGTTATTTTAGTATCTGATATAGAACGTTGTGTCCTGCTAATAGATACAGGGTTGAAATTATTTTTCGTATTATTGAAAGCTACAGCTGGTACGTTACGTTTATCAATGTTTGATGGCGGCTTTTTCCTAAATCTTGAAGGCAATCTAGGTACTTTTACTTCGTCCGATACAGAACGTTTACCGGTTAAACTTCCCCACATACTCACGACATTTTTTACGATGCGTCTACCAATATTTTTCTGTGCTTCTTTTAATTTCCTAGTAGCTTCTGCTTTCTCTGCTTCCAATGATATCGCCCGTGCTTCAATCGTTTCCATCTGTTTTCTTAATTTTTCACGTTCCAATAACCATATATTCTTTTCCCTAGCTTCATCTTTCTGTTTTAAAACTAACTTGTTTATCATTTCAGTTAAACGAGCAGATACTACTCCCGTAGTAGGCGAAACATTATTATCCCTAGCTTCATCTATTTCACGTTGTCTACGTTCGGCATCTGCCTCCATTTTCTGTAATATAATATTACCGCGATTTATCTTTTCCCTAATGTTATCCATCACAATTACATTTCTAGAACGTATTCTTTCAATGTCTTCCAACCTTCTCTTGTTTTCTTCCGATTTACGGTCAAATAATTTTATTTCATCGCGAATTGGTCCATTTACATCTTCCCCTTCACACAAAACAAATATACCACCGAATGGTATGTTACCGAAACCAACACGTAAATTTTTAGCATGCTCTAAATCTGTCTGATATTCTTCGCGTCTCAATGTAATAGTTGGTTCCAATAATAAACAAGCGGTTTGACTCAATATTTCTGGATAATCTGGCCAATATCCATCATTCAATAAATTAAAAGTACGTTCTCTAAAAAGCTGCCATTCACTGCCCGGTATATGACGCATTTGGCCATGCCCACGTATCGTTTGACCAGCACCCTTTTCAATTACATCGACTGCTTTGTTAGTCAGACGAATACGTTCAGAAAGCGGTACAATGACATTTTTATATAAACCTTGTTTATTTGCGGTTTTAACCATATTTAATAATTTATATCTCAAATCAGAAGATGTAACAAGTTCTGAGCATTTTTTCACCCCCGAAGGTGTATCAATGCACAACATTAAATCAAAATAAGTTTTTCCAGTTGGTAAACGAAAAACTCCACTGGTCGATGAAATTTTAGATACAATTAAATCTTTGTCACGTAATTTATCATATGGAACATCATTAAACAATGGCCTTGTAGTGTTTATTTTATTACTAGTTCGAAAGCGCCAATAAACACCGGGAGCACACAAGGCCGATTCAATATATAACCCATTTGGCAATACTTTTAAAGGAACTTTTAATACAGCCATCCATTTATCGGGACTATCATTACGTGTAAATAATTTATCCGTCAATAATATATTTGATAAATTATTTCTATCACCAGCTATATTCTCTTCAATTATATCTCCAGTTGCTTCATTGATAACATTTAAATTATTATTATCATTTACAACAATACGCTTTTTAACAATTAGAGGTTCACTGACTCTATCCGTTTGTATTCTACCCCATAGTCGTACGATGAAATCGTCGTCGTCGCGGCGTTCACTTACTCGAATGTTATATACCGGTGTTCCATAGAATATATTGGTCAATTCGTGTTCTAATGATTTTTTACGGTCGTATAAAGAATCATAGATCTTTTTAATTTCATTGTATTCGGCTTTTACACTGCCTATAGCCTGTTTTGCTATATATTTATTTTGGCGTCCTTGTTCATCCTGTGGATTAGAACTTATTACCCTTTTTAATTCATCCAACTCATTTTTTTTATTATTTTTATTGGTTTGTTGAGCCGCATAATTATTAGATACAATTTCATAATCCATAACAATACGTCTAATATTCTCTGAAGTTGATTTTGTATATGGGAAATTCGAACCATTTGAATTATATTTTTTCAATGCATCGCGCATATTTTCTAATCTCGATGAATATATCTGTGTAATAAATGGTGGTAAAAATTTACTTAAATTATTTCCATTTATTTGTTCTGTATTTCTTATATTCATCAAATAGGCTTGAGTATTGGCATGGTTACCATCATTAATAAAATTAGCCCATGCGGCTCGATTGTTGTTTATGGTTGCCTCATTGTTCAAATTAACACCTAAAATATCTTCTAAAACGCCGTCTTCCACTGTTTTCTCTGTCACCCTACGCGTTGGAGGAGTATAAACAGAAACTTTTTTACCAATATTTTTCCAATAAACATATGTTGGAAAATTTGGATTCATCTTAATTTATAACATAACTATATGACTTATATATAGGTATTATTTTATTTTAACCACGTTAATGTTCAATGTTAATAAATTAAGAAAGCGTAAACCAATACATTATGATAGTAAAAAACCCAGTAGAAACTATTTTTCTATGTGTATCGCATTGTCAATGTTATTATTATCGATTTACATTGGTGTGAAATGGATAAAATGGGATGCTGCCGTTGTTTTTCACGAACCAAACGAATCAGATTTTAATTCAAACCCCTCTGTATTAGTCTCAGACGTTAATAGTTCCAGATGGAAAGAAAAAGCTTCTTTTTTAATAGAAACATCAGAAGAAGCTTGTAATAAGAATTATGAAATTATACTAAATAAAAATTTAAAAATATTGAACGTACCCATTTCCGAATCATTTGTATATATTTGTTCGAAACAGCAGGAACTTATCAATTTAGAAATAAACGAATATGTGAACGAAAAACCTACAAGGTTACAATGCAATGACACATATGCAAACCAATATAGATTAATAAAACGAAAACATCCCGTCAATTTTTCATGGTATGGTATAGACGGTGTGCGACGACAGAATATAACATCGGATTATAAGGACACGTGTATAATATATAATAGTTTGGATTTATTAAATTCTGAATGGTATGTTTAATACTATTTAAGTATGAATTTTATATTAAAATGACAACGACTGACCCAAAAGAAGTTAAAATGTCCATGGAAGAAATGGAACTAATTTGGAAATATTTCAAATCGGTTCCTACTATACAAATGTGCAGAAATGTGATTCGACAACAATTATTCGCCAATGGTATCGATTTCAATAAAAAATCTAGAGGAAAAGATTCCATGATGCAACAAATCATGGACGATTTTTGGTTGCCATTCTGTGAAGACGCATTGGACATGGCATTGTGTTATGGGTTTGTTGTATGGAGAACCTATCAATTAAAGGATGGTACAGTAATACCAATAACATGTTTAAAAGATACATACTCAATAACATTAAAAGAAATAGATGGCATGATTGAATACAAAGTATACGATTCAAAAGATAAATCAAATGAAGAATTAGACGGTGCATACATATACGACGAATTTGGATATCGGCCTCAGGTCGATGGTAGATTAACTTCAGTTTTGTATACTCTTATACCAGACATACAATATTTCTACACCATGTTAAATGCTCAAGTAGCCATCGAAAAGAAACGTGTAAAACCACCTATGTTAACGGAATTGGCCGAAAGAAGAGGTCTCACCTCGGGAGAAAACGAAGGTATCGACTATGATTTTTATGCAGATGCTGATATAGCTAATGCGGCAGAAGACGCCAAATTTAAACGCAATAGAAATGCCATTAAAGATCTACATAATCAACAACAACTATATGATAATTTCTTTAATATGCCAAATGAAGACGCTAACACCGGAAAATCACTTTTAGATAACATGGTACCATTACCATCCGGACACAAACTTGTCAATGTCAATTTACCTCAAGGTAGAAATGATATCAACATCATTCTTAAACAATTACAAGATACCATATGTGGTATATTCGGTGTACCCAAATCACTCATCATGTCCGATACACCACACAAGGCAGATGCCACTGGTACACATAAAGTCTTTCAACAAACCATCATGTGGTGGAAACGTCAAATGTCTGAAATGTTAGAATCTATATACAATATAATATATACAAAGGATATCACAGGTAGGATAATGGATAGAATTGAAAGAAGGTCCGTGAAACCGAACAAAAGCGAAGTATATCTATTATCTAGGCAAATGAAAGTAAATATTTCTTTCCCCGTCACACCATTCATATCCAATGAAGAATTATATAACCTATATTTACAAGGAGTTATATTATGGGAACAATACGTAACATGTGTATCACGCAATACCGGTATACCCATTGATACTATACCACCAGAACCTCCTAAACCTTCCATGATGAACAAAGATGGTTCTGGTTCATCTAGAAAACGGTCCGGTAGTGAATTAGAAAAAGACGAACAGAAAAAAATGAAAAAGGAAGAAGAAGGAAGCGATGAAAAAGATGGAAATAAAAAGTCAACTGAAAAGAAAGATGACGGTGATAAGAAGAGTGAGAAAAAGGACGATAATAAGGATAGTGATAATAAGAAGAGTGAGAAAAAAGACGATAAGAAGGATAGTGATAATAAGAAGGACGATAAGAAGAAGAGTGATAAGAAGGATAGTGATAATAAGAAGGACGATAAGAAGAAGGACGATAAGAAGGACGATAAGAAGAAGGGTGATAATAAAGATGATAAGAAAAAGAAAGATGATGATGAGGATGATAAGAAGAAAAAGAAAAAGAAAAAAGATAAAAAGAAGAAATAAATACATAAAATTTATATTTAATTAGAATGATACATTGAATCGTATGATGCCATGATTTTGTAATCAACATGCGATAATGTGTGGACTTCACCATTTTTACACACTGTAATATACATCGACCCGTGTCTAGGTACAGATACTGATGCTTCTGCTTTTACACGTAATTCTAATGTTTTTTGACTTTTTGCATCCTCTGATTCTTCCAATAGTCTTGCCAAAAGAGGTGCCGATAGCTCCATACAAGTTGTAGCTGAATGTACACCGGGCCTTCTAAAATTTACGCGCATCGTCAAATCATAATTACCCATAGTTTCAATCATTTGTTCAATTGACATACTGGTACCATATGTTTCTTGTGTTTGATACAAACGTTGTCCCGCATTAGATACACATCTACATTCATTTGGTTCAAAAATATCTTTTGCGACATTTCTAAAATTTTGCAATGCCAAACCTTGTGCTCTTACTTTTTCAGGGTCGTACTCATTTGTTCCAACTGGAACCGGTACAGCTTCAATCAAAACATGGTGTTGTTGTGGAAACGCACCACTTGTAGAAGCAACTTGTGCTATTTTATTAGTTTCTGTCTCTTGATTACCGAATACTCTTAACTTTGACATATCGTATATACACTATAATTAGTCCTATATATACTGCCTAAAATTTAAGACGTCCACCCGAAGAAGATAAATGGTCAATCTCAATCTCACTATTTTTAACTCTATAACTATTCGCTGTAATGTTTTCGTAAAAAATACTCGATTCAAATATTCTTACCCCAATTAACAAAACAATAGATACAGTGGATAATATAAGAAATTCGAGATTTATACCCATTTCTATTATCATTACATTATCATGTATCCTATAAATTAAAGCAGTATACAGTGTAGCATACAATGTTAATTTAAATATAGCAAACCATAATGGTATAGTCTTCCAATACCAACACCGCATACCATTGTCTTTCAGGTTAATTCTATATTTTGGTTCATCCCATACTTTTGATAAAATATAAATTAAGTGAATACATATCATAGAACTGAATAATCCTCGCCATGCTTTATCATCGCTATCATTTACCAAATCTTCAAAACGCAATGCTAAATCTAACCAAATGCCACCTAATAATATATCATGGACTACTTCTCGAAATAATTTAATTTTGTTTTTCTCTTTGTCACCACCAGCCCATGAAATAGCTCCACATTGCATCAAAACAGTAAATAACACGAACCCTTTTACAATGAATACGATAGACGCAATTAGAAAAAATATCCAATACCAAATAAAAGGTAGACATGCACTACAATTTAAATCCTGTGTGGTATTGACATGTACGGTGGAATCTCTCGATAAAATATTATGAACCAACGCCTGCCATTTGTCCCAATAAAATAAAAATATGGACAGTCCGGCTAAAGCAAATCCCAATGATATAAATTTTAAATACAATGCAATCTCATAGCCTCTGTTACCATTTGTACATGGCACTGATTTTCTATCACTATAATTAAAAGGAGGGTATTGATTTGAATTGATTATACTTATACAAATGAAAAAAACTATCAATGAAATAATCCACGCTACACCTTCTTTTAAATACCATGATACTATACTAGATAACAATAATAACCACGATATAATTTCTATAACTATGTGTAATATTTTTATATCTTTGTGAAAACCTAAACCCCGGCACATTTAATATAAGCATCGAACAAATAAATACTTAATAAATGTAACAATCAAATGCACTATAAGAGGAATAAGTTATCTGGTAAATGAATATTTTATTGTCTGCTAATAGTTGTGAGGGTTTTGAATGTCCTTTAAACGTGATATTAATTACAGTTGGTGTCATAATGATTTTAATATGTGTGGGTCTTTACCCGGGTAGTTGTTTCTTCGGTAAGAATAAACAAAATAAAATATGTGGATGTTTTTCATTGAGTTTCTGTGGTTCTATTTGGGAAATATATTATTATGACGGTAAAAAAAATAAAAAAACATCAGAAAAAGAGGATGATGAAGCAGAAGAAGAAACGGAAGAAGTAGATAATAATAATTTTATGGAACAACGACATGAATATAATATGAGAGATCGTAAAAAGAATTTAAATTTTACAGAAGAAGAACTAATTTTTTAACATATTAACTATATATATTTTATTATAATATGGAAGACGTTTTTGATAGTATTTTAAGAAATAATATAACTTCACAGACTTTAGATGAATTAAACAATGTTTTAAATATATTATTAGATAATGAACCACCTGAATGGGTAAGAAATACAAATCTATGGAACAAACAAATAGTAAAAACCAAAATTAAAAAATATATTAAAAATTTTGCTAATGGTCGGGAAGGTGAAATTCGTCATACGTTACCTTTTCATTATGATATCATTAAAAAAATAACATTTGATATAAAAAAAACACAAGCAGTGGTGTTAAATTTAATGAAAAAACACCCGGGGTTACAGGAAATTATTTTTAACGAAGAAGATGAATATTCTATATGGCCATGGTGGACATCTCTTATAACCTATCTCAATATAGCTGCTAAAATTTTAGATTTCTCTTTTCGCAATAATAGAAAAATTGTAACCCTAAACGAGATGAAAGCAAATTATCCATCGTTAACAGATAATCAAGCTAGAAATATATTTGAAGCCATTAATAAAGCAGCTAAAATACCCATGAATAATGTAGAACAACAAAACTATAACTGGTATGAGACTATATGTAATGATATTCACATAACAAGGAATGTTGAAGTTTATATGAATAAAATACCACAAGAAGAACGAGAGGTAATGAATACACATAATAAATATGATTCATACATTGAATTTATATCTAGGATAATGATAGATATAATAAATCAAATCACGCGCGAACCGCATCGAAAAGAATTACATGCCGATTCCGATTATTTTATCTTTCTAGATAAAAGCAGGAAATACGTATATTTCAGCGAGGTTGAACAGATGATAGACGAACGTTACGTAAATGATTATACCGAACGACCGACAAAGCGTGAAGCTTTAAAATGGTTAATGCATGAAGGTATTCGGTCTTTTACCGTATTGTTTAGATGGAAAGACCTAATACAATGGGTATTAATGATAAATTCATATTATAGTAACACGTGGATGTTAGGTTTAGAAAATTTGAATGACGATGCGGACCTGCAAAATCGTATTAATGAATTTCAAGGGTTTGTTGATTCAGACTCGGATTAAGTAAAACATATTTTATATAATAATTATTATTTATATATAATTAACAATGAGTTCTTTTTATTTTGTAAAAACCACCTCAAAAGCAACCTTACCAGTTCGTCAAACTACCGGCTCTGCTGGATATGACATATATGCATTGAATGGTGGCTGTGTACCAGCTAGTGGGAAAAACACTTACGTGGTGGACACTGGAATATGTATTATCATGCCAAAACGTTTCTACGGACGCATTGAATCTCGGTCTTCTTTGGCATTTAAACATTGTGTTACGGCATTTAACGGTATCATAGATTCTGATTTTATGCGTGAAATAAAGGTTCAGTTAATAAACAATGGTACAGACCCATTTCATTACAAACCGGGCGATAGAATTGCTCAACTCATTGTGAACGAATACAAATCAAATGTCAATGACAATGTAGTTAAACAACGGACTGGTGGGTTTGGAAGTACAGACGATGAAGAGTCATCCAACACCATACATCTTTCTAGTTATGAACTAAACAAATTAAAAATTGACACACAGTTCACTGAAAATCTAATGAAGCACAACAAATCGTTCATTACGACAAACGCGGCTTATGATATACACGAATTGGTAAATCATTATAAAGCAGTTAATAATATAAATGAACTCGAGAAATTACAAAAAGAAAAACGAGAACTTTCTTTGAAAGCACAAAAAATTGAAGCATGGTTCGCTGCTAAAGAACATAGTAACACGCAATTGACTTCCAATGATTACACGAAATTTTTAAGTACACTTTAACGTTTCATACGTTTAATGTTATTAACAATGTCTAAAAATGCCTGAGAGTTTGGTTTAATTGCGTTAATATTTACAACTTCTTTTTTACGTTTATAATTAGTATTGCCTTTATATTCATTAATATCATTTAATATTCTTAATCTTTCTAATAACTTGTCACACGTGTTTACATCACAACCACAGTATCTCCTTTCTATATACACTACATTTTTAGATAATTTGGTTATATCCGAAGAAATATTCAATGATTTCAGTGTTTCTAATAAATAAGTTATATGTTCATGCTTCTCTGCTGTAATAATCCATCCTTCTCCTCTACTCTCAACGCCGAAATTACTATCTGACGCTGTATGGGCAATCGGGTGAGCGGATTTAGATTCGTCGTCAGCGAATTTCGAATGATACATTTATCTTTATTAATAAACATGTAAATGCATATTAATACTGTTATTATTGCCAATTGCATGGTTTCATAAATCCCAATTTCATGTCGCATTCCTAACCTAAATAAAACAATGAAACATATTGTACGTATTGTAGAAGAAATTATATAGTTTAATGAACCAAATTGATAAATCATACGCATGGTAAAAAATTGAGCAAATATGGTCGATAACGAAATAAGCAACAGATTAACCAAATCATATATACGAATATTTTCAATATGCCATAAATTGTAATATAAAACATGAGGAATGAATATAACAACCATGAACATGTTAATATAATACATCATTTGTATGGGCCGCAACTTATATTGTGTAAATAATTTTTCTTGTGATACACTCGTAAGCGAATCAGTAACTATAAAAATCAATATCCATGCCACACCATAATAAGTAATATAATTACTCTGAGTACGATTAAACTCATATGTAAACAAAAAATATCCACATGTAAGCGAAAGAATAAAAGACAATAGAGTTACCTTCCAATTATAAAACATCATCACGGAAACAAAAAAAATTCTAAAAGATTTCACCAATGCAAATACAGGGAATCCAATTGTTGCCAGTGCATTTTCCTGAGATATTGATGCTAATACATTCAATATAGATGGCATAATCATAGGCGCGGGGTGATATACACGGTTTATACTATACTTTAATAACCCATGACATATACATAGTGAACAAAATTTACTTATAAACCCTATGAATATTGGATGAATGTATACATTGTTTACCAGTTTTCTTTCTAAAAACCCCGTGGTAATTAAAAAAAGCCACATACCTAATAAATTGATAAAGAAATCTTTTTTATTTTTCTTAACAACATAATCCATAGATGGTATTCTAGGAAAATATATTTTTACCCATATAACACCTATAATAAATAAAACGGCACATGATAAAATTATAATAGAATAATACATCAATATTTATTCATATTTAATCTTCCTAAATACTTATAAAAACATGGGTATTTTTTGGTCAACCGACGATATAAAAATAGATAATCATTTGCTTATTATTGATGATACATTTAATATGGAGCAAAAAGTTGTACAAATTATAAAAGAATTTAATATAATCAATGGTATGTATACACAATTTGACCCGGCAATTGAACGTGTAAAATCAGGTATGCCAATTGTTATCAAACTATTAGGTGGAATAATATATTATTATACAGAATGCATGTACGCAGAAGATTTTTTAGATATACAGGACAAATTACTCGAAAACGATAAAATAACTCCCGTATCTATAAATATTAAAATTACAGAATGGTTGGATACATGGGATTCATTTATAAAAAATATAGAAGAAATTGATACACATGTGCACTTATTAGAATACAAAAACCTCTACGTATTCAAAACCATGTTATCTATAGCCATCAAAATGTATAAAAACGTGAAAGATACTAGTATATAAGTAACTTAATTACCTAAATATATGAATTTAAAATATATTTTTTTATTGACGTTTGTTTTATTATTTACATCGTCTGAATCTTATAATCATTATTCATTCAATATACAGAAATTCAATGATAATGAACCAATACTCATTAACAAATGGGTTCAACATATACCAGATAAAGGACCATATGTGAAATTTTCAGAAAACCAACAAACATTAATACATTGGTTAATACCAAAGGGATATAATATTATATTAAAAACAACACATGATAGTATAACTAATTTTGGTTATCCAGCTTCTTGTGAAGGTGTAACGGACGAATGTACACATGTAACCACCGAAGAGTTTTCACATTATTCATATATTTTTCCAAAAAATATACAGACAGACCTCATCGTATATTCTATGAATCAGGAAATTATTTTATATGGAACTCAATCCACTACTATACCACAAATAAATTATATTTACGACAATAAATGCTCCAAAAAGGGTTATAAAAATTATTTAAAAGAAAAAAAGAAAGCAAGGGCACACAGAATCTTTTCCAGAGGCTTTATTAAAAGAAGAAGATTATTAGAATTGACATCCTTTAAAAAAATAAATATACATACCGGGTTTTTAGGTACAACATACATAGAAGACGATACAGAAGATAAAGATAATTTTAAAGTGAGAGAAAATATACCTCTTATTATCGATGCATCCGATGCTACAGAATCAAATAATTATGCCATTAATACACCGAATGGTGATACTATTCATATCATATCCGGCGGTGAACAATATAGAATACCAGAACCAATATCACGTGGGACGTGGATTATAAATGAAATTAATACATGGTTTCATGTATCCTATACATTCGAAGTTCTACCCAAAAATGAATACGTTGATTCAATGTATCTATACAATGAGAAAAATAGTTCATTGGTCAACTTCAATCCATTGATAAATGAATATAATATTTCCATACGAAAATTAACACCCACGATGTTTTTACATGTCAATTTCGAAGGTGAATTCGTTTTAACTACAGGGTTAGATACATTTTTTAAATTAAAACCAAATGAAAAAACAGTGATAACTATGCGAAATGCTACGACAATACATATCGGAGCAGAACATACAGAATATACTATAAATTTTATTCAACAAAAGCATTTAAAATCATTGAACCCATTAAAAAACGCATGGTACTGTCCACAACAAAGTACAGACTGTGGGGACGATAAATCAAGTCAATACGTAGAAATATTGTCAGACACCCATAGAATTATTCGAACAAATGGAATACCAAATCACGAATACCACGTATTCTATTCCGAAGCAGAAAAAGAAGATTCTCCATTCAAGCAAAAACATACACAAAACCCAAATGATGTATGTGTTTATAAACAAGAATTAAAATTACCATTGACACCCGTAAAACAAGATACGTTTCTACCAACCGGGTTAGGAGCAGTAGGAGTATTACGTTCTGGAGCATTGCTATACAATCACCTTTCTAATAATAACGGCAATGATGACATTGCATATCATAAACACGGAGAAGGACCAACATTAGATACTTGTAACGGACATGCGGACCCATGTAATCATTATCATTACCATGCAATCACGAAAAATAATAATTGTGCTTATTGTGAAGAATGGAAACCATGTAGATTAATTGGATGGATGAGAGACGGGTTCCCCGTTTATTCACAATGTTCAAAAAACGATGTATACCTTACATCATGTTATCATTTGAAACAAATAAACCATGGGAAACAAACGTTTAAATTCGGTACCAATGGTTTAAAATTTACCATAGAAGACATGACCGGTGATAATCCTGTTATAACACTCTTCACAAATAAAGAGTATACATTTGAACGAAGTGGTTCTGGTCATCCATTACGTATTGTCAAAAAAGACGACGTTACTATAGTATCACAACAGGACCAACCATTAATACGTAGTGTTATCGTACCGGATGCTTACAATAGTCTCAATGACGCCGAGGATGATACTACTATAGTATGGAAACCTACGGAAGAAGGTATTTATTATTATACATGTACGATCCCAGCACATGGTACTATGATAGGTAAAATAATAGTACACCCAGAAAAAGAAATAGATGACGATTCAACCGATTATGAATATGTAAAAGATAAAAATAGTTGCGATTTAGATGA
>MDTG01204346.1_pt1 | contig 26878 bp, 24 predicted proteins | sample 811421 | NCBI WGS metagenome assembly MDTG01 (sample SAMN05326645, study PRJNA326480) | marine metagenome | isolation source: seawater | place: Pacific Ocean: South East | collected 2011
AAAAAATCTAAGTGGGGTTTTTTCTATGAATTAGATATTAATAAATTACAAAATATTAAACATCTGATTAAAAAAAAATTACAAACCATTACTTATTTTGGATATTCAAAAAAATTTTTGGAGAAATTTTTCAGTGAAAATAACTTTAATGGTATAGATAGAATTGTACCAATTGGACAGGCTCTAAATATTAATTTAGTTTGGGATGGGTATGACTTGACAACTAAACTTACAAGAGAAATTGAAATACGGTAAAATATGAAGCTTACCAGAAATCAAATTATTAAAATTCAAAAAAATAGAGATCCCTATTTAATGATGGATTATGCAACTAAAATTATACCTGGAAAATATGCAGAAGGTTATAAAATCTTAAAAAAAAATGAATGGTTTTTTAAAGTACATTGGCCAGGAGATCCAAATATGCCTGGTATGTTACAAGTTGAGGCCATGGTTCAAATGTCATCTTTGATAATTTTAACTTTACCTGGAATGAAAAATAAAATTTTTTATCTTGTAGATGCAAATGAAATAAAATTTTTTAAAAAAATACTACCTGGTGATAAGCTTAAAATAATTTCTAATGTGATTTCAAGTAGCAGAGGCTTATTTAAATTTAAATCTGAAGGATATATTTCTAATAAAATTGCATGTAAAGCAAGTTTTACACTTGTATTACCCACAGCTATAAAATTAAGACCAAAAAAAAAATAATTTAATGTTTGTAAATTGTTAGCTAATTATATAAGTAATAGTACTACTAACATAATTTATGACTATAGGTTCTTCTTGGTTTAAAAAAAAAAGATTACTTGAAAAAGTAAGACATTTTCATAATCACCTTAAAAACAATGATGGTAAAGTTGGTACATATCATAGAGGTATAGAATTAAATCTTAATAATGCTTGCAATCTAAGGTGTAAATATTGTTTTACAAACTCTCCAAAAGGTGACCATGTAAAAGAGTTTCTTCCAATAGATAAACTCAAAGAGATAGCAGATGAAGCAGATGAGCTTGGGTATATTGAGTGGGATCTTCAAGGAGGAGAAGTTCTCTTAAGACCAGATAAGTTATTTGATGCACTTGATGCGATACAACCCGAAAGATTTTATTTGTATGTAACTACCAATGGTTACAAAGTCGATAGAAAAATAATAAAAGAATTAGGTAAACGTGGTGTAAGCAGAATGTCTGTAAGTTTTGATAGTTGGGATCCTAAATTTCATGACGAAATGCGGGGAAGAAAAGACTCTTGGAAAAGAGCGATTCAAGCACTGGAATATATACAAGAAGCTGGAATGGATCCTTACATGAATGTTACAGTGGGTCATTATAATGCTAAAAGCGAAGATTTAAGAATGTTATTAGATTATTCTAAAAAAAAAAGATATAGGACACTAGTAAACGTAGCTTGTCCAACTGGAATGTGGAACCAAGTTCATGATGTTGTATGTGATGAGGAAGATCAAAAACATATAAGAAAACTTAGAAAAGAATATAAAAATCTTAATCGCAATTTGTGGAACCCATTTGATCCAAAATTAGAAAAAATTATGGGATGCACAACAGTAAACAGAATGTATATCACCGCTTTAGGAGATGTTTTGGCTTGCCCATATGTTCATATTAAAATAGGCAATGTTTTTGAAAATACTTTGAAAGAGATTTCAGATTACGGATTTACAATTAAACATTTTAGAAATCATAGTGAAAAATGTTTAGCTGGAGAAGATTTAAATTTTATTAAAAAATTTAATTCAACGCCAGGAAAAACTATCTTTAATCCTGTTAAAGCTGACGAAATATTTCAAAAAGAAGATTTTGTAGATTAAATTGTTCAATCAAAAATGGGTATTCAATCAAGTAAAAAAAAGAATGTAATTATTACAGGATGCAATAAAGGAATTGGTAAAGCAACCTTAGAGGAATTTGCAAAAAATGGAGCAAATATTTTTGCCTGTGTAAGATCGAATACTCAAAATTTTAAAAATTTTGTAAAACAATTAAAAAGAGAGTATAAAATTAAAATTCATATAATTCAGTTAGACTTATCAAAAAAATCTAGCATACTAAATTGTGCAAATGAGATCTTAAAAATTAATAGAAACATAGACGTTATTGTAAATAATGCTGGAATGTTATTTAATTCTTTGTTTTTAATGACATCTGAAAAGCAACTTAGTGAAATTTTCCAAGTTAATTATTTTTCTCAGGTTTATTTAACTCAACTTATTTCAAAAGGTATGATGAAAAATAAATCTGGTAACATCATATTTATATCCTCTACGTCTGGTATTAATGGTGATTATGGTAGATTTGCATACTCTAGTACAAAGGCAGCGATTATAAATACTGTTAAAACTTTATCCAAGGAACTATCTGCTTTTAATATTAGGGTGAACTCTATATCCCCAGGATTAACAGACACTGATTTGATGAGAAAAAACACTAAAGAAAATATTATACAAGAGGAAACTAATAAAATACCTTTAAAACGTATAGCTTCTGTAAATGAAATAGCAAAAACAATTGTGTTTTTAGCTTCAGCAGACTCATCTTATATTAATGGTCAAAATATAATTGTAGATGGCGGGTATTTATGAAACTAGAAAAGATTAAAAATTTTGCCAAAGATATGAGAAGGAATATTATTTTTACAGCTTATAAAGCTGGGTCAAAAAGTGCTCATATTGGAGGAGCACTTTCAGTGACTGATATTGTGGCCGTCCTGTACTCAGAAATAATGAATATAAAAAAAACAAAAAATTTAGATCAAGATAGGGATAGATTTATTTTAAGTAAAGGTCATGCGTGTTTAGCATTATATTCTGCGCTAGTTGTTAAAAAAATTTTGAAAAAAAAAGATCTTTTATCTTTTGAATGTGATGGAAGTAAATTACTTGGTCATCCAATTATTAATAAAAAAGATGGTATTGAATTTTCAACGGGCAGTTTAGGAATGGGATTGTCTTTAGGTGTTGGAGTGGCATTAGCCGCAAAAAAGATGAAAAAAAGTTTTAATACATATGTTGTTATAGGTGATGGAGAATGTAACGAGGGATCTATATGGGAAACAATTTTGTCTGCTTGTCAATTTAATCTTGATAACCTAACAATTATTGTGGATAGAAATAATTTCCAACAAACAGGAAAAAGCAATTCTATTTTAAATTTAGGAAATCTAAAAAATAAATTTGAAAGTTTTGGTTGTTTTGTTTTTGAATTGGATGGACATAAATTGTCTGAAATACATAAAACATTTATGGAAAAAAACTTTACAAATAAACCAAAAGTCATAGTAGCAAACACAATTAAAGGGAAAGGTTTTAAAATTTTTGAAAATAATAACGATTGGCATCATTCAGTTATAACCAAATCAATCTACAAGGAAATTCAAAAAGAAATTTAGATTTTTATGGATTTAAATAAAAAAATTAAACTTTGGTCTAGCTTAGGTATGAGAGCTACATTTGGACTAATAGTAATGGATTTGGCTGAAAAATATCCAGATTTAATGATTACTACTTCCGATGTGTCTACTTCTGCAGGCTTGGATCGTTTTAAAAACAAATATCCAGAACAATACATCGATGTTGGTATTGCTGAGCAAAATTTGATTGGTGTATCTGCAGGACTTTCTAGCGAAGGTTTTAAAGTTATTTCAACAACATTCTCTCCTTTTCAAACCTTAAGATGTGCCGAACAAATAAAAGTAAATTTAGGCTATATGAAGCAAAAAATTTGTATGGTTGGATTAGCTAGTGGCTTAGTTTTGGGAAATTTGGGATTTACTCACTGTAGCATAGAGGAAGTTGGAGTCTTAAGATCTATACCTAATATTTCTATAGTTGTTCCATCTGATCCATTTGAATTATATAAAACTTTGCTAGAGGGAATTAAATATAAAAACTCTTTATATATAAGATTAACTGCAGGTGCTAATTCAAAAATTATTAATCAAAAAGATTATAAATTCAAAATTGGGAAAGCCGTTCAGTTAATGACAGGAAAGGATGTTGCTATAATTAGTTGTGGCAATATTATAAGCAACTGTCTTGATGCCGCTATTAATTTGGAAAAAAATAATATCAGTTGTTCAGTAATTAATATGCACACTATAAAGCCAATAGATAAAAAAAAAATTTTAGAAATATCAAAAAAAAATAAGTTATTAATTACTGTTGAAGAGCATAATACAATTGGTGGCCTAGGAAGTGCGGTTGCTGAAATATTATCAGGTGAAAATAATGGTACAAAATTAATAAGATTAGGAGTAAATGATTATTATTCTTCTGGTGGAAGTTATGAATATTTAAAAAATATTTATGGATTATCAGTGAAAAAAATAATAAGAACCATCACAAAAAATTATGAAAAATAAAAATAAATACATAAAAGTTTTTACAGACTCCTTATCTATTGATAAAAAAAAGTTTAATGAAAATATAAAATACAACGACATTCCAGAATGGGACTCAATTGGCCATATGACTCTAATGTCTGCTCTTGAAGATGAGTTTAAAATTTCTATAGATACTGATGATGTTATTGATTTTAGTTCATTCAAACGTGGTATTCAGATTTTAAAAAAATATAAAATCAACTAAAATAATTTTTCAGAAAATATAAGAAATGAAATTAGCTATTGGGTCTGCAAATTTTGGAGTGAAATATGGTTTGTTTGGGAAAAAAAAAATAACTAAGAATCAAATTTTAAAAATCGAAAAATTAATATTTAACTCAGATATAAAATATTTAGATACTGCACATAGCTATACTAAGAGTGAAGAAGTAATAGGTAGCAGTAAATTAAGATCTTTAAAAATAATTACAAAATTTTTATTACCTTCTCACAAAAAGATTAACATAGAGCAAGAGTTGAATAAAGTAATCACAAAATCTCTAAATCAATTAAAGTGTAAAAAAATAGAAACGATCCTAGTACATAATTCGAAAGATTTACTAGGAAAAAAAGGCCAAATTTTATTAGCAGAATTAAGAAAATTAAAAAACAGGGGAATAGTAAAAAATATAGGGATATCAATTTATGATCCTTCAGAGTTAAAAATTATTTGGAAATTTTGGAAACCTGATGTTGTTCAAGCACCTTTTAACGTTTTTGATCAAAGAATTTTACGCACTGGATGGATTAATATTTTTAAAAAAAAACGAATAAAATTTTTTGCAAGATCATGTTTTCTTCAGGGTATGATAATAGGCAATTACAAAAAATTGAAATTACCAAAAAAGCTAGTTAGCCATTTAAAAATGTTTGATGATTGGTGTGTGCAAAATAAAATATCAAAAGTAAAAGCTTGTTTAGATTTTATACGACAATATAGAAATGTTTATTGTATAATTTTAGGATATGATAATTCAATGCAATTAAACGAAATTTTAAAAGAGTATAAAAAAGAAAAAAGAAAAATACCCTTAAATTTTAGACTTGATAATTTAAAATATATAGATCCAAGAAAATGGAAATGAAATTAGATAATGATAATAAAGTTTTAGCTATAGTCCAAGCCAGGTATTTAGCATCAAGACTCCCTGGCAAGGTACTAAAAAAAATTAACAACAAAACTATTCTTGAAATTTTAATTAATAGATTAGCAAAATCAAAAAAAATTTCTAAAATTATAATAGCTTGTTCATCCAATAAAATGGATACAGAAATAGTTAAAATTGCAAAGAAAATTAAAATTGATTATTTTATTGGATCAGAAAAAAATGTTCTTCAAAGATACTATTTTGCGGCTAGGAAATATAATTTCAAAAATATTGTTAGAATTACTGCAGATTGCCCACTCATTGATACTGAAATTGTAGATTTAGTTATTAAAAATTACTTTGAAAAAAAAGTTGATTATGCATCTAACGCAATTCCACCTTCTTATCCAGATGGATTAGATGTGGAAGTTTTTAATTTTAAATCTCTGCTTAAAGCATACAAAAATGCTAGATCTGAATTTGATAAAGAGCATGTTAATCCATATATGAAAAGAGATAAAAATATAAAAAAATTTAATTTAAAAAATGAAAAAGACTTATCTTGGTTAAGAGTAACATTGGATGAAGAAAGTGATTTTATCTTAATTAAAAAAATATTACAAAATTTTAGAAATAAACCATTTTTTAAATTAAAAGATTTAATGAAATACTATAATAAAAATAAAAAATTATTTTTGATCAATCATAATATCAAAAGAAATGAAGGGTCAGATTTAAATACCGGACAGAAATTTTGGAAAAGAGCAAAAACAGTGATACCTGGAGGTACAATGCTTTTTTCTAAAAATCCAGATCTATTTTTACCAGGTAAGTGGCCTGCGTATTTTTCAAAATCAAAAGGATGTAAATTATGGGACTTAGATAACAATGTATATGATGATATGGCATATATGGGCAATGGAACCAACGTATTAGGCTATTCCCATCCCCACATAGAAAAAAAGATTAATGAAGTAGTTAAAAAAGGAACCATATCAACTTTGAATTCTATTGAAGAAATTCTCTTGGCTGAAAAATTAGTAAGTTTACATCCTTGGTCTGATATGGTTAGGTTTACAAGGTCTGGAGGAGAGGCAAACGCTGTAGCTATAAGAATTGCAAGAGCAGCAAGTGCTAGAGATAAAGTCGCAGTATGCGGATATCATGGATGGCATGATTGGTATATGTCTACAAATATAGAAAATAATAATAGTCTTAACACACATTTAATGAATAATCTGCCAATAAATGGAGTACCAAAAAATTTAAAAAATACAGTTTTTTCTTTTGAATATAATAATTTTGAACAATTAAGTAAAATTGTAAAGAAGCATAAAATTGGTGTTATTAAAATGGAAGTAAAAAGAACTTCAGAGCCTAAAAATAATTTTTTAAAAAAAATAAGAAAACTCGCAACAGAAAATAATATTGTTTTGATATTTGATGAGTGTACCTCTGGATTCAGACAGACATTTGGAGGTTTACATAAATTTTACAATGTAGAGCCAGATATTGCAATATTTGGTAAGGCTCTTGGCAATGGATATGCTATTAATGCAGTAGTAGGTAAGAGGTCGGTTATGGAATATGCAAATAAGTCATTTATTAGTAGTACTTTTTGGACTGAAAGAGTTGGCCCCTCAGCAGCTTTAGAAACTTTAAAAATTATGGAAAAAAATAAATCATGGAATGAAATAACTTCGATAGGAAAAAAAATAAAAAAACAATTAAGCGATATTGCATTCTTACACAAGTTAGACCTTAAAATTGAAGGCATAGATGCAATTCCTAATTTTTATTTCAATTCAAATAAAAACATGAAGTATAAAACTTTAATTACTCAAGAAATGTTGAAAAAAAAAATACTTGCTTCAAATTTAATTTTCTGTTCAATATCACACAAAAATAACGTACTTAAAAAATATTTTGATATTCTTGAAAGTATATTTTTCAAAATTAATAAAGTAGAGAAAGGGCAAAAAAATATAACCGATTATTTAAAATCAGAGGTAGCTCTATCAGGAATGAGAAATAAATAGAATTTTGTAAAATTTAACTATAAGCTTTACTAATTTTATTTAAGATTGTAAGAAATATTTTATAAATATAGGAATAAATGTATTAAATATCCTAAATTGCTATCAATGAATTTTATAATATAATTTAAAAATTTTATATTTTAAGAAAATTATAAATTAAACTTTATGAGTTTTAAATTAAGTAAAATTAAAAAACCTTTTATTATTGCAGAATTGTCTGCAAATCATAATGGTAAGATAAATAATATTTTCAGATTAATTGATAATGCAAAAAAATGTGGGGCAAATGCGATTAAAATTCAATCATACACAGCAAAATCTATAACGTTAGATTGTAAAAATAAATATTTTTACGTGAAGGAAGGACATTGGAAGGGAAGTTATCTTTATGATATTTATAGAAAAGGGTCACTTCCATTTGAATGGCATAAAAAAGTTTTTAGTTATGCTAAGAAAAAAAATATTTTATGCTTTAGCTCACCTTTTGATAATGAGGCAATTCAATTATTAGAAAAATTAAAGGTTAAATTGTATAAAGTAGCTTCATTTGAAATTAATCATATACCTCTTTTAGAGGAAATAGGAAAAACAAAAAAACCTGTAATCATCTCAACTGGAACTGCTGATATTAAAGATGTTGATTTAGCAATCAAAACTTTAAAAAATAATGGATCAACAGATATAGCAATATTGCATTGTATAAGTGCTTATCCAAGCAAACCACATAATTATAATTTGAATTTTATTAATAAATTAAAAAAATATGGTTTTCCAGTAGGTCTTTCAGATCACACAATTGGAAATGTTGTTGCTACAACCTCGATAGGTATGGGGGTAAAGATTTTTGAAAAACATATTAAGCTTGATAATCAAAAAGGATTAGACTCAGAGTTTTCTACTAATTATGATGAATTTAAAAATTATGTAAGTGGAATTAATTTAGCATTTAGATGTATGGGAAAAGAAAATTTTAATAGAAAAATTCTTGAAAAAGCAAGTATAGATGCTCGTAGATCTATTTTTATATCCAAAGATGTTTTTAAAAATGATATTGTAACTGAAGACAATGTAAAAGTAGTAAGACCTTCATATGGGTTGCACCCAAAATTTTTTAGAAAAATACTTGGTAAAAAATTTAAAATGAAACAAAAGAAAGGTGTTCCATTCAAATTAAGTCATATTTTTAATACATAAAATATTTTTTTTATATAAATCAATATAATTTTACAGTTGTCATTTTAATAAATAAATGTTTCCTAAAATACGAATTATGTTTTAATCAATTTTACTGAATAAATTATGAAATATATCCCTTATGGAAGACAAGCAGTTGATCAGAATGATAAAAAAGCAGTAATTAAAGCATTATCAAATGATTTAATTACAACTGGACCTTATGTAAAAAAATTTGAGAATAATTTAAAAAAATACCTTAAATGTAATTATAGTTACACATGTAGTAGTGGGACTGCTGCGCTACATTTATCAATGTTATCAATTGGATTAAAAAAAAATGATGTTGTTCTAATGCCAGCAATTAACTTTATAGCATCTTACAACATGGCAAAAACAATGAATTTAAAAGTGTATTTAGTAGATGTTGATGAATTTACTGGACAAATTACCCCAAATAAAATTTTAAATTGTATTAAAAAAAATAAACTTAAAAAAATTAAAGCACTTATAACAATGTATCATGGTGGATATCCTGAAAATGTGAAGCAAATATATGATATTAAAAAAAAATATAAGTTTTTTATTATTGAAGATGCTTGCCATGCTTTGGGATCAGAATATGAATATAAAAATGTTTCGTACAAAATTGGATCATGTAAGCATGCAGATATATCTACTTTCTCCCTTCATCCTTTAAAGACAATTACCTCTGGAGAAGGAGGAATTATAACAACAAATAATTTCAAAATTGCAAAAAACATAAAACTATTTAGAAGTCATGGAATATTAAGAAATAAAAATAAATATTGGGAGTATGATGTTGTAAAGCATGGCTTTAATTATCGCATCTCAGATATTAACTGTGCAATGGGGATCTCTCAACTAAAAAGAATCGGTTTATTTTTAAAAAAAAGAAAAAAAATTTATAAAAAATATGTAGAGGAACTAAAGAATTTAAACAAAAATTTTTCAATGCCCAGCTACTCTAAAAATATTAAGCCATCCTTTCACTTATTTCAAATAAATATAGATTTTGAAAATATTAAAAAAACTAAAGATGATTTGATGAAATACTTTGTAAAGAATAATGTTTTAGGTCAACAACATTATATTCCCATATATAAATTTAAAATTTATAATAATATATTTAGTGATTATTCTGGTTCAGAAAAGTTTTATAGAAACTCAGTAAGTATTCCAATTTTTGTAAATTTATCTGTTAAACAACAATCCAAAGTAATTAAAATTATAAAAAATTTCATAAAATCTAGCATTAATATTTGATAAAGAAATTTTAAATACGGAAATTGACGTTTAATTTATGATTTGATCTAGTAAAATTTTTGACGCATTTAGCGTTAAAATTGTCTTTTAAGTTGTTTTAATTGAAATAGTCATTAACTATCTAAAAAAATAAAATGTTAAAAATAACTCATTACTCAAACTCATTTATAGTAATTAAATCAGAAAATTCATCTATTGTATGTGATCCATGGATTGGAAAAACAACAGATAATGGCTGGTATTCATATCCTATAGTAAATAATAGAGATGTTGATAAAGAAGTTTTTAATTCAAAATTTATTTATGTAAGTCATATTCACTGTGATCATATAGACCCCAAAACTCTTAAAAAATTTAAAAACAAAGATCTAACTTTTATTATAAAAAAATTTAGCAATGGTGTTCTTAAAAGAAGACTGCAAAGACTTTTTCCAAAATTAAAAGTTATAGAAATTGACCCTTTTAAAAAAACTAAATTGAACAAAGATTTTACTGTTGTGATAATTCCTCAAATTATGAGTAATACAAGTAATTTACCAGATAATATACAATATGATATGGATACTTCTATTTTAATCCAGTCTAACAAAAGTAAAGAGGTATTTTATAACAATGTAGATATGCCCATTGACTTAAAGATCTTAAAAAAAATTAATAATTTTTCAAAAAATAAATTAAAAAATAAAATAAACATCTTCTGTTATGGTTTAGGTGCGGCATGTGAGTTTCCACAGTGTTTCTTAAACATCAATAGAACAAAAGTTCAAAAAAAGCTTACAAATGAAAGTATTGTAAAATTAAAAAATTTTTTAAAATATTTAAAACCTGATATTTATTTCCCAGCTGGTGGAACTTATGCGATTTATGGAAAATTCTATAAATTAAACAAATATATTGCCCAACCTAGTTTTAAAAAAATTAAATCAGCAACATCAAAGCTAAAAACCAAAGTTTGTAATATTATTGGCGGTGGTTCGATAATTTATAAAAATTCAGATTTTCTTATTAAAGAAACAAGTTATGAATTGGCAGATATTTCTGACAAGAGATTTATTCAACAAATTAAAAACTTAGATTACTATTATAAAAAAAAAAATAATAAAATAAACTTAAAAAAATTAGATAATTTTTTTGACAAGGCTAAAAAGAATTACTTTAGAATACTTGCCAATAAAAAAGGTATTAATACAAAATGGGATATTTTTTTTAAAATTTATAAAAAATATGAAATAAATAAAAATTGTTTTATCGACAAAAAAAAATCAAATCTACTTAAAATTTATCAATTAAGTAATCATGATTTAAGTTCAAATAATACACATAAACTAGAATGTCATTTAGAATATGACTTATTTGAGTCTTTGTTAAAAGGAAGGTTTCCTTGGAACACTTCTTTAACAGGATCTACAATTTTGTATAAAAGAAATCCAAATGTATTTAATGTAGATTTGCAATTTTCATTAAATTTTCTAAGGGCTTGATAATTTAATTTCATTGAACATGTTTAATATTGATGTAAAAAAATGAAAAATTTAAAATAAATTATTTGTGATTAATTCATCAGAAAGAATTTTTATACATATTGGTGCCCCCAAATCTGCATCAACTTTTTTACAATATTATTTCCATAATGAAAAAAATATTAATTTTTTAGGGTTAATAAGAGACCATGAAAATTTTGGCTCTAAACCAAAATATGATGATGATTTTCATCTTTATTGTCGCCACATTAAAAAAACCTATGATGCCAGTATAATAAAAAATAAAATATCTAAAGAAAAAATTAACTTAATTTCCGATGAAGGTTTTATTGTTTCTGAATATGCAAATTTTAAAAAAATAATACAAAGAGTGATCAAAATTTTTCCAACTTGTGAATTTATATTGGTGTTAAGACACCCAGTAGAAACAATTTTATCTTGGCAAGCTTTTCACATAAGAGGTATCAAAAATACTCCTCTTGATATTAGATCTTATTTAAAATCTGAAAATACAAAAAATGTTATAGATTTGATAAATTATAAAAAGAGAATTGATTATATTAAAAGTTTAAAAAAAAACAAATTACATATTGTTGACTACAATGGAATCAAAAAAAATAAAACTCACGAAATTTTTAAAAATATTTTAGGTTATAAAGATGCTCAAAATTTTAAAATAAATAATTTACGTAAACAAAATGCTAGTATTTATTTTATAAAAAATTTATATGTTAAATTTCCTTGGTTAAAAAAATTAAAATTTATCTTGCCTAGATTTATAATCACTTTTATAAAAAATTTATTATATAAATTGGATATATTTTCAAAAATTAAGCAAACAACTGATGAAATTGAGGTTAGGTATTTAAATAAGTTATTTGCTAAAGAAGTAAAATATTATAAATCATTGTTTAGAGGTAAAGATTATTTTACAATAAATTAACAGTTACGTTTAATTTTTAAATTGAAGGAAAGTTTAAGATGAAATTTGATGAAAACCAATTATACGATATGTTTTTAAAAGAAACTAACGTTGGAAGATTACAAAAAATTATAACAAAATATGAAATTTTTAAATATATCATAAATGTGCCAGGTGATATTTGTGAATTTGGAGTTTTTAAAGGTTCTGGGATATTTACTTGGGTTAAATTAATGCAGTTATTTAAACCTAATAATGATTTTAAAGTTGTTGGGTTTGATTTTTTTGAAAAAAAAGATTATCCAAAATTTAAATTTAATTTAGATAAAAAAGTTCAATCCTTTCATACCAAAGGTGCCATTACTCAAAAAGAGTTAATGAAAAAATGTAAGGAATGGGGCTTTAAAAATTTAAAACTATATGCTGGAGATGTAAAAAAAACATCAAAAAAATATGCGAGCGAAGATTTTGGTTCTAGAATCGCTCTATTATATTTAGATGTTGATAATTATGAGGGAACTTTAGAAATTCTAAAAAATTTGTATAGTAAAATGGCTAAAGGTGGTGTGATTGTTTTTGACGAATATGCATTCAAAGGTCATGGCGAGTCAGAGGCAGTAGATGAATTTTTTAAAGAAAAAAAAATTAAATTAAAATCATTTAGTTGGGCAAATTCACCAACTGCTTTTACAATTATTGAGTAAAAATTATTAAATTAACTGTGAAATAGTTTATTTTTTTTAAAAATTTTTTATGAAAAAAATACTTCTTACAAACAATTCTTTTACAATAAATGACAATTATGAAATTATTTATTCAGACTCACCTTATATTGTTGAGAAAAATACCAAGGTTAAATATTTAGACACGTTATTAGATCATGATTTTGATAAAAAAATAAAAAATATTAGAAATAAAGGGTTTTTAATAAATGATAGAATTATTAAAACTTTTTTCCCTGATTTTGATGGTAGAAATGTTAGATTAATTGATATTATAAGGGACTATACGAATATCTATATTAATTTAAATAAACTTTTTGCTTTAATTAAACTCTATCCTAATGATGAAATAACCATTGCTATTACTTTAGATGAGTTAAGAGATGAAAATAGTGATAGAGTTATTGGAAAGTTTGAAAATGTTTATTTTTGGATCGCAAAGCTATTAAAAATTAAAAATATAAAATTTATATGCGAAAATTTTAAACTAAGTGATCCTGATCCTAAACATAAGCCAATTAATTCATGGTTTTTAAGGCTTATAGATTTGGATAAAAATGTTTTACTTTTTAGCCTAAAAAAAAAACTTGGGTTAATTAAAAATCAAAAAAAAAAAATATATATTTATAATCAAAACACAGTAATTAGAGAAATTGAACCCTATCTTTATGAAAAGGGAATAACTTACAGTTATATTCCAGAAATTAATTTTAAGGATTATAAATCTATTGATGAGTTTGATGATGATAAACTAAGAGAAATCTTAGATAAATCTTTTGAAAATAATTTTGATGAAAACAATTTTAAAATTGTAATTTTTACAATTTATAAAAAATTGATAAGTCGATATCTTCAAAAAAAATCTTTTACAGAGAAATTTATTTCAAATTTAGATAAATCTATATCAGTTGTTTTAACCAACGCATTTGAAAGTACATTTGCCACTTTAATTTTTGCTAAACAATTACAAGAAAAAAATTTTAAAATCATAGAAGCTTTTCATGGTTTGACAAAAAGTTTTTTAACAGAATCAAATATTAAAACTTATGAAAGTGATATAGCAGATTTAGTTTTGTGTCACTCAAAAGCAGAAAAAAAAGTTTTTAAAAAATATGATTCATCAAGCAATGTTCATCCCATTTCTACACTTCAAGAGACAAAAAAAATTAGATTAAGAAAATTTCAAAGATTTTATGTAAGGAGGATGTTAAAAATTCCTGAAACAAAACGAGTTTTATATCCTTCTATTATATATCCATACAACAATGCAAATGAGTTTGGAGAGAGACCAAACGATAAAGAAAATTATAATTTTGAAAAAAAAATAATTACCTTGCTATCGAAAATAAACAAAAATTCTATTTATAAAACTTATCCTAATAGATGTTTTATTGATCCAAATATTTTAGTTGATTATGCAAAAAACCTAAATAATATTAAAGTCATTTCTGATAGATTTGATTTTCGATATATTAGTTCTATCGGAGATATTTTTATTCTTGCCCCTTTTGCTGGATCTAGTACCGTAATGTGGCTATTAGGTTTAAATAAGCCGGTTATCTATCTTAATAATCCAAAATTTCAATCATTTAACAACGAAGCTATGGATGTAATTAAAAAAATTTTTATTTCTGTCGATATGAATGTAGATAATTGTGACTCTAATTTTATTGATTTATTAAACAAACCCTACGATGAAATAGAAGAAATGTGGAAAGCTAAGCAAGTTTATAGAGATCAGTATGATGAGGAATGGTTGTTGGGAATGAAATTGCATGCTGGAAGATTAGGAGCAAATTATATTGAAAAATTTATGATAGAAAATTGAATATTACTGATAGCAATTAATAGCTACTTGATTTGATTTTTTCAAAATTACCATCAAATTAATCTAAAGAATATTAATGGCTATTGTATTTATTAATAATATCAAACAATATATGATTAATTAAAGTATTAATAAAGTTCATGATTTTAAAAATAATTTAAATTGAAATATTAATTAGCATATGTTTGAAATTGATCTCAAAAATTTACAAATTAAAAATAAAATTATTACAAAAAAAAAAGATTTTTTAACTGTAAATATTACAAGTGATTGGTCTCCAATTCTTCAAGAAGTCTCAAACTTGATGATAAAAAAAAAAGAAAAATATTATGGAGATTTAATTAAATATTTCAAAGGTAGCAGTCTAAATATTACAAATTTAGAGACAGTCATAGATACTAAAAAAAGAAAATTTGAAAAAAATGCTCCTAGATATATTAACAAACCCAAGGTTTTAACGTCTTTGAAAAGTATCAATACTCACCTTGTTTGTCTTGCGAACAATCACATAATTGATAATGGTAATTTAGGTTTAAAAAAAACTATACATCACCTTAAAAAATACAAGATTCGTCATATAGGTGCAGATATTTCACAAAGAAAAATTTATAAGCCATTCCTTTTCAAGAAAAATAGTTATAAAGTAGCTATTATAAATACATCAGAAGGTGAAGAGGCTAATGAAAAATATAATAACCATATTGGAGCCTCTGATATTGATTCTTTTAAAGTTATAGATCAAATAAGAAATTATAAAAGAAAAGGTTATTTAGTAATAATAATAGCTCATGCGGGTGTTGAGTATATTCCTGTTCCTCCACCTTATATAAAAAAATTTTTTAAAAATTTTGTAGAAGAGGGTGCAGATTTAGTTGTAGGACACCATCCTCATGTGTCACAAGGATTTGAGATTTATAAGAATACCCCAATTTTTTATTCATTAGGAAATTTTACAATGTGGAAAAAAAATTTAAGAAAGAACTGTTATCATTCATTTTTTTTAAACATAGAAGTTCAAAGTAATAAATTATCATGTATTAATTTAATACCGTTTCAAATAAAAAAAAATGGTCTTAATTTGATACCAAAGAAAATTTTTTATAAATATATAATTGAATTAAATACCTATTTAAAAAAGAGTGATATGATTTGGAAAGCTTATTTAAATAGAAATAATTCAAAAGTAAGCAGTTTTTTGGAGCATCTTTCATTTTTCTATAATTTTAAAAAATATAAATACAATCAGATAAATAAGCATGTAAACTTATCAAAAAAAAATTCTGATCTAGATTTCTTAAAAGATGAATTGGAAATCAGTTCAGAATATGATGATATTTTAGAAAGATGGCAAATAAAAGATAATAGTAATTTTTTATCATTATTTCAAAATTTATTTTACCCGTTTTATAAAATTTATATTGTTATTAAAAAAATATTTATTTTTATTAAAAAAGGAATTTTAAAATGATTAAGAGTTTATTAAATTTTTTTTATAAATATTTTTTATTTATCAAAAATGATAACATAATTTTAAGAGGTAAATTAAAGATTAAAAATAAACCTATAATTCATATCTTAAACGGTTCATCGTTAACTATAGGAAATAATGTATTATTAAACTCTAAGAATTCAAAATATCATGTAAATATGTTTGCTCCTATTAAGATTTATTTAGATAGAGTTGGGGCCGAAATTAAGATAGGAGACAATACACGAATTCATGGAACTTGCTTACACGCTTATAAATCAATTGAAATAGGGAGTAATTGTTTAATTGCTGCTAATTGTCAAATTTTTGATAGTAGTGGACATGATACTTTTTTGAATAAACCATATGAAAGAATTTCTTCTAATGGAATTGTCAAACCAATTTTAATTGGAAATAATTGTTGGATTGGAACTTCAACTATAATATTGCCCGGAACAGTATTGGGCGATAATTGTGTGGTTGCCGCAGGATCTATTGTAAAAGGGGTTTTTAAAGAGAATAGTTTGATTGGAGGCAATCCAGCTAAATTAATAAATTTAATAAAATGAACATACTATCATTATTAAATGATGATCTCAATTCTTCTAAATGTATAAAATTTAATCACAAATTTGTTCATATAAATAGGGAGTGTAATTTAAAGCATTGGAATTCTTATTTTGATATTAAAAATAATGTACAGATTTTTATTTTAGGGAGACCAGTTATAGAAGTTTTTGAGTGGAAAAAATTTGATGGAAAAGAGGAAAGCTATATCTCAAAGATATTGATTAAAAAATATATTGACTCAGAAATACATGATTTTTGTAATCAATTAAATGGAGCTTTAAGTATTTTAATTATAGATTATAATCATAACAAAATTATAATTGTTAATGATAAACTTGGAATTTATCCAATTTATGTTTATGGGATTAATGATCTTCAATCATTTCAATTTTCGTCTAACTTTGATACATTAAAAAATAATATTAAAGAAAATATTAATATTGACAAAGTATCTATCGCAGAATTTTTAAAAAAAGGGTTTATTTATCATCCAAATACTTATTATAAAGAAATTAAAACCTTAGATAGTGGGTCATACAGCATTTTAGATTTTAAAAAAAAACAAATAATATTTAAGAAATATTTTAAATTTAATGTAAAGCCCATAAATGATTTTGATTATTTGGTAAATAAGCTATCAAAAGCGTTACTAAATTCTATCGAGAGACGATCATTAAAAGTCTTTGGAAAAAAAGCAGTTTTTTTAAGTGGTGGGTCCGACTCTAGAATGATATTAGCAAACTCGTCTGATCTAAATATAGATGCTCTAACTCTCTATAATGAAGAAAATCACGAAATTAACATAACAAAAAAAATAGCTAAATTATTAAATGTAAATCATAAGTTGATAAAAAGAGACAAAGATTATTATTTGAATTCCTTTGACAATTCTATAAAAATCAATGGTGGTAGGAGTTTACCTACTGATGACCATTTTTTGAATTTGAGAAATAATAAAAGTGTAAGAGAATATGATACGATTCTAACAGGTTGTTATGCGGATTGGATTTTTAAAGGAATAGCTCTTGATAGAAAGCAAATTTCTTTTTTATTTTTTAAGCTACCATTATATAAATTAAAAAAATTTCATTATAATTTTTTTTCAAAAAGAACATTGTTAAAAGAAAAATATGAAGAAATGATTAGAAAAAGAGAAGATCAAATTTTTTTAGATAAAAGATCTCATATTAATAATGAAATAAATCGAATTTTTCCTCTATTTCAAGAAGAAACTTCGGCAACAAGATCAACTTTGCAACAATTATTCCCTTGGGATAGTATTTTCTCTGATAACGATGTAATTGATGCTTATAACCATATACCAGTTGAGTTTAAAATAAATTCAGAAGTATATGATAAGGCAGTTTTTAAAATATTAAAAAAAGTTAAAAATATTCCACATGCTAATAAAAGACATAAAATTGGAATAAATAAATATATTGGAGCAACCTTTTATTTAATTAGTATTATTAAAAATAAAATTCTTAAATTGATAAGAATAAAAAAAATTAATCCCATAGCTGGGGAAGGTTCATGGATTAGTTTTAAAGAATATGCGAAGAGTAAAGAAATTTTATTACTTTGGAAAAAAATAAATGATTTAGATTTATATAAAGATATGCTGAGCATTAGAGAATTTACATTTAGTGAAATTATAAAGAGAGATTATAAGTTAATTTATAAATGTTTAGTGCTTAACAAAATTCTAAATCATAATAGTGACAGATTAGACGATTAATATATATAAGCATGATTCTAAATAGATGAAAATAAAAGTGCTTTTAGTTAGTAGCAAATATCAACCAGAATACTCAGGCTCTGGATTCAGGGCTCATAATTTATACAAAAGATTGCACAAAAAATTTAATATTGAATATGATGTTGTTTGTAATTCATTAATTAATAAAAAAAATGAAATTTATAAATATGACAATGTTAAGGTACATAAGATTTCATATCCGATTAATCTTACTAATTTAAAAGGTGTTAAAAGAAAATTTTATACATTTTTGTCTATGATTTATGAATTTTATTATTCATACAGATTTATAAAAAAAAAAAAAATTAAAAATTATGATTTAATTCATACTTTTGGAAATTCATGGTCAGTTGGTTTTTTAACTTATTATTTTTACTTAAATAAAAAACCTATAATTCGAGAATTAGTTAATAATATGATGACACCTTATTACCCAATTCAGTTTAAATTTTTTTTCAAAAATATTTTTCAAAATGAAAATACTTTGATGATTGCTATATCAAAAAAATTAGAAAAATTATGCAAAAGACATATGGTAAAAAATATTTGGATGAGACCAAATCCTATTAATGAAAATAAATTTTTTTATATAGACAAAATAAAGAAATATAAATTAAGAAAAAAACTAACCAATTTTTCAAAAAAAGATATCGTAATTATTCATATAGCAAGCTATATGAAGCAAAAAAATCACGCTTTTCTTTTAGAAGTTTTAAAAAAATTGCCTGAAAAGTATAAACTATATTTAGGTGGCCCAGCTCAAAATGATGAACATAAAAAAATTTTTGATCTTGTAAAAATTAAAATCAGAAAATTAAACTTACAAAATAGAGTTATATTAACAAAAGGTTTCACAAAAAATATTGATGAATATATAAAATTGTCTGATGTTTTTTTATTTCCTGCATGGAATGAGGCACTAGGAACACCTATACTTGAAGCACAAGCTTGTGGTGTCCCCGTAGTTGTAAATTTGATAAAAGGATCAACTGATATTTGGATTAAAGAAGGTAAAGGTGGGTTAGTAGTTAATAAGTTTGATGCTAAACTGTGGGCCAAAAAAATTCAATTAGCTCTAACAATCAATAATAAAACACTCAAGGAGAATAGCTTAAAAATTTTAAAAATTGCTTCCACAAAAAATGTAGATGACATTTATTATAAAAAATTAGAGCGAATAAAATGAAAAAAGTTGTACATATTATCTCACTATTGAAAGAATTGGGTGGTGTTCAGCAAGCCTTTATATCTTATTATAAGTATGCTCAAAAACATTCTGAGTTTAAACAATGCATATTTAGCAATCATAGTATTTCAAAAAAATATGGTCATTTTAATAATTTTTATAAAATAAATAAAAATTTTATAAATTTTTTAAAACATCTGTATTCAAAAGATTCCATTATTTATTTTCATAATAAGCTATCTAGTAAAAAAGTTTTTTATTTATTAAAATTTTTGCCTATTAATAATATAATATTTCATGAGCATGGAACAGCTTGGAACGTAAAATCACAAAATCATAAAGAAATATTTAAGTCTAATGCAAAATTAGCAAAAAAAATAATTGTAAATTCAAATGCAACAAAAAACTTTCTTATTAAAAGATTTAAGATTAGTAAAAATAAAATAAGATTGGCTTATTATGGCTTTAATGATCCAAAAATTAAAAAAAAACACAAAAAAAGTAATAAAATAAAAATTGGATATATAGGAAGATTTGTCTCTTTTAAAGGTATTCAATCACTAATAGAAGCAGCTTATTTACTCAAAAACAAAAATATAAATTTTTTGATAGCAGGAGATGGTTACTTAAAAGAAGATTTAAAAAAATTGTCTAAAAATAACAATAAAATTAAATTTGTTGGTAATATTTCTAAACCACTAAACTTTATAAAAAAGTTAGATATTTTGGTTGTACCTTCTATAAGAGAACCACTTGGTATAGTGAACATAGAGGCAGGACTTTGTAAAATACCCGTTATTGCATCTAACGTAGATGGAATACCAGAAGTTGTTACCAATAATTATAGTGGTATTTTAATTAAACCAACAAAAAAAATAACTTTAAAAAAATACCAAAATCAACCACCTTTACCAGATTTTGTTATAAATCCAGATACTTTTCAATTAGTTAAGCCAAAACAATTAGATCCTCAAATATTATCAAATCGTATTTTGTTTTTATCAAAAAATAAAAAATTAAGGATTGAATATGGAAAACAATTATATCAACAAGTAAGTAAAAAGTTTTCAATTAAGAGATATTTTGAAAAACTTGAAGAAATTTACAAGCAAATTTAGAAGTTTTATTGCATTTGACAAAATCTAGATTAATAATTTAAATTATATGGAGCAATTCTTTAATAAAATTATTATTAATAAAAAAATTAAAAAAAATAGTTTTTTTTTATTTATTTTTTTAACTTTATTCACAATATTGTTAATATCTGTAAGAGCAGATCCAGTAGGTTCTGTTAAAGTAGATTTACCAGGTTTTGTTGGCTTAACTTTAGTAGCACTGATAACAGTTTATGTTTCCTATCGTAATAAATCTTTAGCTTCAATTTTATACTTAGCTCTAGCTGTTAGATTGATCACAATTTTTTTAGGAGATAATTTTATAATTTTACCAGATAGCTGGGGTGATGCTACCAGGTATGAGCAAAGAGCTTGGGAAATGTCCCAGGATGGATTTTTTGGAGTATTTGGCAATTTTCCTAATGAAAATGCAAGTTTCCATATTAGTTGGATAATAGCTTTTTTTTACTCTTTAACAGACAGAAGCCCACTGATGTGCCAATCAATTATTTTAATATTTGGTATGGGATCAGTTTTTTTTGGGTCTCAAATTGCAAATAAAATTTGGAATAAAAAAATTTCACTTAAAGTTGGATGGATATTAGCTTTATACCCAACTTTAATTTTGTATTCTTGTTTAATATTAAGGGAGGCCTTTATTTGGTTTTTTTTGTTGGTAGCTTTGTATGGTATTATAAGTTGGATAAAAAATGATGGACTTAAATCATATATGTTTATATTTATTGGTTTTATTGGAGCAAGCTTTTTTCATGGAGCGATGTTTATTGGTGGTTTAATTTTTATTACAATTCTTATTTACACTCATTTTATAAAAATCATTAAAGGGTTAAATTACTTAAAAATTTCTACTTCATCATTAATCATTTTTATTCTATCAATTATTTCTATTTTTTTTATTATTTCATACGCAAAATACATCCCAAAATTTGGCGATATAGGAGCTTCATTTGGTTTTGAAAATATATTAATTGAAATCTCAAACAGAAATATAAAAGGTGCTAGTTTTCCAGAATGGACAGTTCCCAAAACATCATTTGAGCTATTATATAAAACTCCAATCAGAATAATATATTTTATGTTTTCACCATTTCCTTGGGATATAACAAAGACTTCACATTTATTTGGTTTGTTAGATGGTACATTTTTTTTAATTATGACTTTTGTAATTTTAAAAAATTTTCAAGTAATATGGAATGATAAAACTTTGAGAATTTTATTTATTATTTTATTAGCCTATTTAGCAGTTTATGGATTGGCAACTGGAAATTTTGGAACAGGGATCCGCCATAGAACAAAATTTGTAATTCCTCTTATTTTACTCGCTGCGCCTTGGTTACCAAGTTTTGTTTTTAATAAAAACAAACAAATAATTATAAAAAAAAATTATATGTAATTGATAAAAAAATGACTAAAAAAACTATAAAAAAATTTTATTACTTTAATATGTTTTTTTAATTAAATGATTGCTTTAAATTAAAAATGCTTTTTTATTGTATTTTATTATTGTAAGTTATTATAAACTATATAATCATAATTAAGTTTTAATTATTTTATTTAAAATATTTATAATTATATAACATTTTAAAAATATGGATAAATCAATCCCGATACCTCAACGTAGAAAAATAAGAATAGCAATCGTCGGTTGTGGACGGATTTCTAAAAATCATTTTGACTCTATTATGAAACATCAAAATAATATTGAGCTAGTATCAGTTTGTGATTCTGAAAAAGAAATTCTTAATAAACATATGATTAAGCATAAAGTTAAAGGTTATCTCGATATATCGGCTATGCTTAAAAATGAAAATTTAGATTTAGTAGCCTTATGTAGTCCAAGTGGTCTGCATGCTAATCAGACTGAGTTGTGTGCCAACCATGGAATTAGTGTAATGACAGAAAAACCTATGGCAACTCGTTGGGAGGATGGTTTACGAATGGTTAATATCTGCGATAAAAAAGGTGTAAAGTTATTTGTTATAAAACAAAATAGAGAAAACCCTACCTTACAACTTCTTAAACGGGCCATTTCTGAAAAAAGATTTGGTAAAATTAATATGGTCCACGTCAATGTTTTTTGGACTCGACCACAAAAATATTATGACCAGGCACCTTGGAGAGGTACATGGGAATATGATGGAGGTGCGTTTATGAATCAAGCATCACATTATGTAGATTTACTGGATTGGTTGGTTGGTCCAATAGATAAAGTGCAATCAATGATGAGTACAACTCGAGATATAGAAGTTGAAGATAGCGGAGTACTTAATATTAAGTGGCGTAACGGAGCTATAGGATCCATGAATGTAACAATGTTAACTTATCCAAAAAATTTAGAGGGTAGCATTACTATTCTTGGAGAAAAAGGCACTGTTCGCATAGGTGGTGTAGCTGCAAATGATATTCAACATTGGGAATTTGATAAAAAAAAAAAATATGATGTTAATATCAAAAAAACTAATTATCAGACAAAATCTCTTTATGGGTCTGGTCACATAGCATATTATAAAAATGTTATTGAAGTTTTGAGAGGTAAAGCCAAACCAGTCACTGATGGTAGAGAAGGGTTAAAATCATTAGAAATTATAATTGCCGCTTATCTTTCAACTAGAGACAACAAAACAATTTCATTACCCTTAAAATATTAAAGTGAAATATCAAAAACATGATACAGCAATAGTTGACGATGGTGCACTAATTGGTGACGGTTCTCGAATATGGCATTGGACACATATTTGTAAAGGTGCAAAAATTGGTTCTAATGTTTCACTTGGTCAAAATGTTTTTGTTGGTAATAAAGTTGTTATTGGGGATAAATGTAAAATTCAGAATAATGTATCTATTTATGATAACGTTTATTTAGAGGAAGGTGTATTTTGTGGTCCAAGTATGGTTTTTACTAATGTCTATAACCCACGTTCATTTATAGAGCGTAAAGACGAATATAAAGAAACATTAATAAAAAAAGGGGCATCATTAGGTGCTAATTGCACAATTATTTGTGGAATTACAATTGGTGAATTTGCTTTTGTAGCAGCAGGTGCAGTTGTTAATAAGGATGTGTCTTCTTATGCATTGATGGCTGGTGTGCCTGCAAAACAAATTGGATGGATGAGCGAATATGGTCAACAATTAGATTTACCATTATTAGGCCAAGCAAAGACTATCTGCAAGCATAGTGGTAAACATTATCAATTAAATGGCAATAAAGTTTCAGTGATCAGTAAATTATGAAAATTGATTTTGCTAATTTACAATTACAGTACCAAAAATATAAGATTGATATTGATAATAAAATTCAATCTATTCTTAAAAAGTCTAATTATATATTGGGAGAAGAGATACAGGAGCTTGAACAAGATCTAGAAAAATTTACTGGAGCAAAGTATGCAATTACTTGCTCATCAGGAACAGATGCTCTTATGCTCGCAATGATGGCAATAAACATCAATTATGGTGATGAAATTATTACTACACCTTTTACATGGGTATCTACAGCTGAAACCATTGCATTACTTAAAGCAAAACCTGTATTTGTTGATATTGAACCTGATACTTTTAATATTGATGCAAACTTGATTGAAAATGCAATTACGAAAAATACTAAAGCTATTATGCCGGTAAGTCTCTTTGGACAAACTGCGGATTTAGACCATATTCAAAATATAGCTAATAAACATAATCTAAAAGTTATTATTGATGGTGCCCAAAGTTTTGGCTCTACTTACAAAAATATCGCTGATAGCAACCTTGGTGATTTATCAATAACTAGCTTTTTCCCTTCAAAACCTCTTGGCTGTTATGGTGATGGAGGTGCAGTTTTTACAAATAATTTTGATTATGCTGAAAAATTAAAAATGTTAAGAGTGCACGGTCAAAACGAACGTAATCATCATAAATATATAGGTATTGGTGGACGTATGGATACTATTCAAGCAGCAATACTTCTAGCTAAACTTGTTTATTTTCCTCAAGAAATAATAAATCGACAAAAAGTTGCTGATCAATATTCAAAAACTCTATCTGAAATTTTACAAATACCATCAGTAAAACCAAATAAAACAAGCGTATGGGCACAATATACTGTTAGAGTTAACAATAGAGATAAAATTAAAGATGAATTAAAAAAAAAAGGTATACCAACATCAATTTTTTACCCAGTTTCTCTACACTTACAAGAGTGTTTTAAATATTTGGATTATAAAAAAGGTGATTTTAAAGTCTCAGAAAAAGCTTCTAATGAAGTATTGAGTCTTCCTATGAATCCATTTTTAACTCATGATCAAATTGATTATATTGTTTCAAACATTAAAGAACATGTTACAAAAAAATTTTAAAAATGTTAAAGGAAAAAATAAATGCATAATGTGGGGTTAATTGGTTATGGCTATTGGGCACCAAATATTGCTAGAAATCTTAATATAAATCCAAAAATAAATTTGAAATGGATTTGTGATAAAAATTCTGATCGTATTGAAAAAGCAAAATCAATGTATGGCTCAAAAGTAAAGTATTCCAATGATTTTAATGAAATTATTAATGACAAATCACTTAATGCAGTTGTAATAGGTGTTGAAACGTCTGCACATTATAATCTTGTGAAAAAAACATTAATGAAGGGCAAGCATGTTTTTGTTGAAAAACCTTTTACCTCAAGTGTTAAAGAAGCAATTGAGTTAGATGAATTAGCAAAAAAATTAAATTTAAAAATTCATGTGGATCATATTATGGTTTACAATCCAGTAATAAAAAAAATAAAAGATCTTATTAGTAAAAATTATATAGGTGACATTCTATACATTGATGCAATGAGAATGAACCTTGGTCAAATTAGAAAAGATGTTAGTGCAATGTGGGATTTAGCTTTGCATGATCTCGTTGTAATTGATTACTTAACAGAAGGAAAAGAACCTTATTTTATTAGTGCGGTAGGTGAAAAGTTCTATAATCCAAAAGAGAGTGTAAGTTTTTTAACTATGCGTTATGAAAGTTTTGTATCACATATACAATCAAGCTGGATATCACCACTTAAGGAAAGAAAATTAATTATAGTTGGTTCTAAAAAAATGATTGTTTTCGATGATTTAAAGATTAATGAAAAATTGACCATTTATGATAAAGGGGTAAATATAATATCTGGAAAAAATATCGAGTATGGTAATTATGAGGTCAAAACTCGTGAAGGAGATGTTTGGTCACCATATATTGATAATAGAGATGCTTTGTATGATAGTATAGATAATTTTATAAAAATAATTGAAGAAGATAAACAATCTATTACTGGATCAGAACAGGCTATACGTATTCAAAAAATTTTAGAAAGAGCTGATAAAAGATTAAATCAATGAGTTCACAAACATTAAGACCAACTATAAAAAACAGCACTATATTAGTTACAGGTGGAGCAGGATTTGTTGGTAGTAATCTTGTTGATAGATTGATTAGTGAAAATGCTAAACAAGTAATCATAGTGGATAATTTATTTAATGGAGATGAAAATAATTTAAAAGAAGCTGTTGGCAAAGGAGCAATTTTTTATAATGATGATATCGAAATTGCCTCATCCCTTGAGTATATTTTTGAAAAACACACTATTGATATAGTGTTTAATTGTGCTACAAAATGTCTAAATCACTCATTTGTTAACCCAAAGAACTCATTCGATACTAACGTCAAAGGAATTTTAAATATTTTAGAACATCAAAGAAAAGGTCATTTCAAAACTCTAGTTCATTTTTCAACCTCAGAAGTTTATGGAACTGCCGTGTATGAGCCTATGGATGAGAAACATCCTATAAATCCTACCACTGCATAT
>MDTG01370418.1_pt1 | contig 26863 bp, 27 predicted proteins | sample 811421 | NCBI WGS metagenome assembly MDTG01 (sample SAMN05326645, study PRJNA326480) | marine metagenome | isolation source: seawater | place: Pacific Ocean: South East | collected 2011
TATATTTTATTGTAAAAAAAAGTTATAAAAAGTTATAAAAAGTTATAAAAAGTTATAAAAAGTTATATAAAAGTTATATAAAAGTTATAATTATAAAACTTAAAATATTATACTTGTATAATATAATATTGAAATGGTAATTTATACATGTAGATGCTGTGATTATACTACGCATATAAAAACACATTATAATAAACATCTCAAAACAAAGAAACATTTAGATTTAGCCGAAATTAGCCCAAAATTAGCCAAAATTAGCCATAAATTAGCCAAAATTAGCCATGAAAATATGAATTACGTGTGTAAATATTGTGATAAAGTATTCAAACATCAGAGCAGTTTGTGTAAGCATATTAAATATACTTGTAAAAAGAATGAAGATGAGGATTTGAAAGAGTTAGTCAAATTAATGAATGAAAAAATTGAAAACATGGAACAAAATTACAAAAAAACTCAAAAAATGTTAGAAAATGAGATAGTAAAAAGAGATAAAAAGATAACAAAATTGTCAAATAAATTACAAATAAATAACAATAATTGTATAATACAAAATACGAATATTCAATTATTAAATTATAAAGATACAGATATAAGTCATTTGACAAAAGACGATTATATAAATAGTATAAAACGAATTAACAATTGTGTAAAAACTATAACTGAGAAAATTCATTATAATCCAGAAAAGCCAGAAAACATGAATATTTATATAAGTAATTTAAAAAATGACTACGTTACTGTATATGAAAATGGTGAATGGGTATTAAAAAAAGGGATAGAGGATGTTTATGATCATAAAGAAATATTGTTAGAAGAGTGGCTAGATAAAGAGCAAAATAATTATCCAGAGTTACGAGACAAATTTGAAAAATATTTAAATAATAAAGATAATGATAATATTTTGAATAATATAAAAGATGATATAAAACTAATGATGTATAATAACAAACCCAAAGCTATAAAAAATACATAATTATATTTTATAAATAAATATAGGAACATTTTTACACCAACTTGTGTTTATTTTATTTTCTTCTATAAAATAATTTAAAATTTTTGGATGCATAGTAAATAAAATAAATATACCTGAAAATTCATTAATTATTTTATTGTATAGTTTATTATTATCTTCATCGCAAAATATTGTATTACAGCAAAATAATAAATCATAATTACCAAAATATGTATTTATAAATGATTCATTATATATACATATATTATCAAGTTGATTTTTTTTTATATTAATTATAGATTGATCATATCTATTTTTTTGAACTTCAATTCCATCGAAATAAATATTTGGAAATTTACAAGCAAAATAAATTAATAATTTACCACAACCACTTCCAACATCAATCATAGTATCAATATTATATATATAGGTAAGTTTTTGAATAATATTAAATAAATTTTCATGATTTGTTTCACCATATATTAAAGATTCATTTTCACTATTCACTTTATATATACTTGGTTCAATGTCATATATCATTATTATTTTATCTTGTTTATGGTTTAATTTATTTTAACTAATATAATTATTGTTATTTGTTATAAAGTGAATTAATTCATTCAAGATTTAAAAAATTTTAATTTTGTTTTACCATCTTTATCTTTAAATTTTTCACCAACTATTTTAATTGTTTTATCTTTATTGTAAGCATCAAAGTTAATAATTTGATCGTTTTCATATATGAGATATTTTTTATTTTTGTGAGTAATTTTTTTATATTGTTTTTTCTCTTGAACTGTTTTTGTCTCACCACTTCTTTCGTAAAAATTTGGTTTTGTTAAATAAGTAGACTTATCACTAATAGGTAATCTAAAACAAACTTGATCTTTAGATTTTTTATTAATAGTACAGTCAATTGATGTTTCTTTTAAAACATCTAAAATAGATTTATTAATATTCATTTTTTGCTGCATAATTTCAAATAATCTTTCATCACTTGTAACATTTTTATCATTCGCAATAATTTCTTTATATTCACGTTTTGATTTTTGTTCTTCACTAAATTTTGTTAAATATAAGAAAGTTTCAATATTTCGTAATTCTGGTGGTAAATCTTTATGACTACATATTCTTCTTGCTCTTCCGACAACTTGTTCAATACGAACTGGATGCCAATATGGTTCTAAAATATGGACATAACGTACATTTTTAAGATTAATTCCTTCAGCACCAGAAGATGTAATCATTAATAATTTACAAATTTCACCGTTATAATTGTTTTTACCCATTTGTTTAACCTGACTTAAAAGAGGCTCTGGTAATGACTCCCAATCACTGTTAAATATATTTCTAATATATTCTTTTTCTTCTACACTTTCAGTTCCAGTATATAAAGCAAACTTTGGAAGATGCCATTTATCTTTTGGAACATCAATAAAATATTTTGTCTCACCTATAATATTTTTGGATTGAATACCAAATTGATCTAAATCCATAGTTTCTATATTGCTTGGTTTAATATTTGTTTTACGAATTTTTAATTCAACAAATCCATTTGCTTCAAGAACAAATTTCAATATACCAATACCTTCAAGAGTTCTAAATTGACTATATAATAAATGACTTCCACTATAATATGGATTTTCTATATTTTTTAAGAATGCTAAAAATTTTGGACTAAATTGATGAAGACTTTCTTTTGAAAACAATTCTTCTTTACGATTGTTTAATTCTTTTAATGATCTAATTATTTTTTGATTATATAAATTACTTTCTGATTCAGAAATTTTTTCTTCCGCAGCAACATCATCGTATCTTCCTTCCAAATTCATTGAGTGAAGTTCATCAAGAACTGGGTCAAGAATATCTTCATCCATTTGTTTTACGCTATTTTTAGTTTCTAATACATCCATCATTTCACGTTTAGGTAAAGGACGTTCAATACCTTTAGGAAATACAAAATTACAAAAAGCACGTGAAAATATTCTATATGTGCTGGTAGTTTGAGTGTATAATTCTCCAAGTATTTTATTTTTTTTCATTTTTTTACGATTTTGTTTTTCTTGTTTAATTTCATTTCTTCTTGCTTCAGCATATATAGGTATTTGATAATCACTCATTTCTACTTCTACAATATTTTCAGCAATTATTTCAGGCATAAGTTTTTCTTTGTCTCCAAGATGTGAAACTAATCCAACTATTCTACGTTGTAATTTTTCTTTATTAACTATAATATTTTCATTCGGGTCAATAAATTGTGTCTGAAATTCATCAAATGAATCCGGTAAATTTTTATTGTTTTTAACATTTTTACTTATAACCTTAAATATTTTTTTACTACGATCTTTTGGACTTGGAATTTTATTAATAATATTAATAATTTTTTTTTCAAAATCTACAAATGTTAAATTACCAGTTTCATCTAATTTAAGACCATCTGTTTCACCTTTTTCATCATAATCATGAATAAAACCAAATGGATTTTTAGTAATAGATAATGTTCCAATATTAGCTTTAAAATCAACAACTTTGTAATCATAATAATCAACATATGGATAACGCTTGAAAAGTTTTTTGAAAAATGATTTATCTATTTTATCATTAGTAAGAACTTGTAATTTAATTTCAAGAGTTTTAATGTAACCACGTAAAATATTCATCATAACACCAACTTCATTAGGATAATTAATTATAGGAGTACCTGTTAATAAAATAACTCTACAATCTTCTGCATCCATAAGTAAATTATATAATTTCATTGAAATAGAATTTTGTTTATTAAATTTATTTACAATTCCACTAATAAAGTTATGAGCTTCATCAATAACAACAACACTATGATCAAATGGATTGATTGTTTCTCCTTGAGTAAAATTATTAAAAAATTTATTTAATTTTAATTGACCGTTATAACTAATAAATGTATATTTATTTTCTAGACAAGAAAGTATTTGATCTTTAATTTGTTGAAGTTGTTCTTTTGTAAGTGTATCTTTATTCGTTTTTTTTGTTGGATCAATTAGCCATAATCCACCTCTTTTTTTCATCATTTTTATTGGACAACCTGTTAATTTATGTAATTCGCGCATTAATCCACCCTCATTTTTCATAACTTCTTTAAAATACCAAAAATTTGATGATTTATAAATTTTATCACCACAATGTTGAAGTTGTGTTTTATAATTCTTTTGTAATGACGCGGGTGTTAATATTAATATTTTTTTATCATATTTGAAACCTTCAATAACACCAATTGATGTACATGTCTTTCCACTACCTAATCCATGATATAAAATTAATCCTCTATATGGTGATGCTATATTTAAATAATCTTTAACAAGTAATTGATGATTAAATGGTGTAAAAATATTTTCATTGACACCTTCTCTTTCATTACAAGTTTCATCGTTAACTTTTTGTGCGTCATATAACTGATATTGTTTTAATATCTGCATAATTGAGTTTTGAAAAAGTCCCTTATTGTACATATATTTTGGACTAATATCAATATCAAGTGTTTCTCTGGTATCATAAATTTGTTTCATATTTTCAATAAACTCTTTAGGTAAAATATCATCTTCAGGTAAAAATGAACCTTTACGTTTAGTAATAGTTTTTCTTTGTCTTGTTTTTTCTTTATCTTGATCTTCATCTTCATTTTTACTTTCGTCTTCAGCTTTTCCCATAATTTTTAACTTTTTTGGTATTTTCATATTATATATTCCAGATGTAAACTCAATTTCTTGTGATTGAGGTTTAAGTATTTCATCTTTATCTTTCATTAATATTTGTTGAATAAATTGTTGTATTTCAATATCATCAAGTTTTTCTTTTTCTTCTAAATTAGTTAAATTTACAACATTTTTCAATTCTAATTTGATTTTAGGTAATGGTTTTATTTCTTGTAATTTTTGAGGTTTTGGTTTATTTTCTAAGTGTAGGAAAAATTCTTGATTACTTAGTTCTGTAACATTCATTCGTTCTAAAATAAATATTTGTATTGATTTATCAAAAGATTTTTAATTTATATTTTTCATCATTAATAATTTAATTTTTTAATGCCCTATAATTTTTAAAGCGTTCTCACAAGCAATTTGTTCAGCTTTTTTCTTGATTTTATGTGAACCTTCAGAAAAATAAAGTAATATTTTACCATTAGTTTGAACATAATTATGAATTTCATCAAAAGACTTTATATCTTTTCCATAAATCAAAGCGTATTCAATATTATTATATGTTACAGTTTCATATCCAATAATTAAATATACACCCATTACATAATTATTTAAAATCAATGTATTATTACTTTGTAATACATTTGTTTCACTTGGATCAATAATAATAGTACTTACATTTTCATCTTGTTTATAGTCATTATAATTTAAAATTATATATGATGGTGTATTTTTGAATTCTTTTTGTAAAATTACTTGAAAATTATTCTTAAAGTTATCATTATTTTCAATTAAAGAATTCCAATCAATGAAATTTTCAAAAACAGAATTTAAAAATAATTGTGCAAGTTGAAAACCATGACCACACATTAATTGAACATTCTCAATATCGTCTATTTTCATTTTATTCGCATCTAAAAAAAGCGCACCTAAAAAGGCTTCAAATAAACACCCAAGCTTTTTAAAATTGTTACGTATCTTTTTTTCTTCAGCATGTTTTGATATAATGTAATAATTTTGTAAATTTAATTCACTGGCAAGTTTTCCAATATGCTCATTTTTTACTATTGCTATTTTCTTTTCTGTCATAAATCCTTCATCAGCTTTAGGAAAACGCATATATAAATAGTATTTTGTTATAAGTTCTAGAACACCATCGCCAAGAAATTCAAGTCTTTCATTTGATTTTGATTTTAAAGAAATACAATTATTTGGTCTAGGCGCAATAATAATATTATTCTCTTCATTTTTAATTTTACAATATGATCTATGAATAAATGCTCGCTTAAAAAGTTCAATGTTGTATATTTTATATTTAAATTTTAGATGTGGAAATAAAATATTTTGTATTATTTCTTCATTGATTTCAATATTATTAGGATTATATGGATTAAAAAACAATTTTCCATCATCATTTATAGTAAGATCATTTTGTTTAGTAGTTTCATTATTTTGGTTCATATTCTTTTATATTTTTTGATTTATAATGAAAAATATAAAACAATTTAAGATTAATAACATTTTTATTTTTAGATATGTTTTTTAAATAATATTTAGTAAAAATATAGAAAAATAAAAAATAATTTTATAGTATAAATATAAACATGGTTTTATCGAACGCAACTAAACGTGTAAGAAGCATATCCTCGACAATTGGCAACGCTGACAATAGATGTAACGGTGGTATGAAAAAAGCTGGTTCAGCTCCTACTGCAGGTTGGATGAGAAAATTAAATGGCGTACAAAGAAATTACTATTTCTCTAATACTGTAAAAGCTTACAAAGATGTACAAGATCGTGGTGGAAGAGTAAAATGTACAAAAGGTAACAAAGAAACCTATCTTTTAACATATAGACCAGTAATGCCACTAAGAAGATACAAAACATTATAAATAAAACAAATTATTTAAATACTTATTAATAAATATAGAAAAATATGTCTTTTGATTATTATTTACATGTAGATTATAGAGAAAAAGATTTATATTTATTAATAAGCAATTTAATTGAATATAAATATAGTAATTTAAAAATTGAGTTATGTAAGTCAAATTTAGAAATAGGTGATATTATTATTTTGAATTCAAAAAAAGAAATAATAAATATTATTGAGCGAAAAACATTACATGATCTTTTATCTAGCATAAAAGATGGACGTTATGAAAATCAATCTGAAAGACTAAAACAACATAAATTAGATAATCATAATATAATGTATTTGATTGAAGGAAATTTATCCCTTCCTGGTTTAAATGAAAATGAGAAAAATATGATCCTTAGCTCAATTATATCAATAAATGTTTTTAAAGGATTTTCAATAATAAGAACATTAAATAGTATTGAATCTAGTCAATACATCTGTAGAATGCTTTATAAATATACTAAAAATAAGTATAAAAATGAGATTGAAAAAATAAATGTTATTGATTTTACAGATGAGGATAATAAAGAAACTAATTTAGATTTACATATAAGTGGATTAAAAAAAATGAAAAAAAACCATGAAATAAGTCGTGAAAATATAAATTTATGTTTATTATGTCAAATTCCAAGTATAAATGAAAAAACCGCAAATGCTATTATTCAGCATTATGGTAATGTAACATTTGATAAAATTATAGAAAATATACGTGAAGATCCAAGCTCTTTACACGATATTAAAATATGTACAAATGAAAAATTTAGAAGAATAAATAAAACTATAGTTGATAATATAATAAATTTATTAATATAATTCATAAAATAAATAACAAATTATAATAATATAAAATGAAATTATTAAAAGTGAAAAGTAATCAAGATTTTATTTTTAAGCTTGTGATATTAACTACACTTATAATGTTAATTTTTTTCTTCATATATGTATACAATAATTTAGATGATATACTTCCATATCGTGAAGGTATGGAAAATGATGAAGACACAAATGATATTGATAAAGATGAAGATCTAAAGAAGAAAAAAGCAAAAGAAGAAACTAAAGAAAATAAAAATGAAAAAAAGAATCTTAAAATAATTCAAGACACGATTGATAAAGCAAATATGGCTATGAGTTATGATAATGATAATCGTGCTGAAACTTTAGATTCGATAGATAATTGTAAAAAATATATTAAAGCAAAAATTATATCGTCATTACAGCAATTTGGGTCAGGTACATCAGATCAAAAATCTCTCCAGCCGTTGTTTTTATTTATTACGATAGATAATTTTATAAATTCAAAAGATATGGATAACATTATATCACAATTTCCTCTTCCTGAAAGCTCTGGATCAGATAATTCAGAAAGTAATAGTTCAGATAGTTCATCATCATCATATGGTGGTTTATTTTAAATAATTTATATGTTATTTAGAGGTGTATTTACTCCAACATACATATTTTCTTTATCATACCCAGGATAACTATTATCATTATAAGGTGGATCATCACGGCTCGCATCTAATAATTTTTGAACAGGTGCTGAAACTTGTACATCATTTTGATCAGCTACCATATTTGGATTTGATGATTTAATAACATAATTTTCTTCTCCTTGTGTAGTATATGATTTTCTTAATTCAAGTACAGGACATCTAATATTTTTATTGCGTTGAAATTGTAAAAATTCAACATACTCCTCTAAATTATTGAAAACAATTGGATTAACACCTGGAATTTTAGATTTTTTACTATTGTAAAGATATAATTTACTATTTTCTTCTATTAATATATTAGGACACTCATCGGGACCAATTTCGGTAAATGCTTCATATAGTTTGCGTTCAGTTATAACTGATTTGTAAATAAAATAAATTCCAAGAACAAATAACAATACAATAAAAAAAAGTTTAGTTTTTTCCATATTATTTAAATAATTATATTTTAATTTATGAAATTATAATAAAATATAATATTTTGATAAATTAAAATGTCAAAACATATTATTTTAGATTCTCAACATCCACATGATAAAGTAAATATACAAAACATGTTAAAAAATAATTCTATTTTTATAAAATTTTATAGTGATACTTGTGGATATTGTCAAGAAATGAAATCTGAATGGGATAACGCAATTCATAAAATTCATAATAAAAGGCCTAAAAATTTACTTATTGTAGAAGTTGAAGCAAATAATATGAATAATTTTGAAGACGAAGATATGATTAAACCTAAGATTATGGGTTATCCTACTATTATGTATTTAAATAAAAAAAACAATAAAGTTCAAGTTATACCATATAATGGTTCAAGAACAAGTGATGAATTTGTAAATTTTGCGTTTAAAAATTTAAAAAATTCAGTCAATATAGTAAAAAATAAAAAAGCTAAAAATACAAAAAAAAATAAAAAAGCTAAAAATACAAAAAAAAATAAAAAAGCTAAAAAAGCTAAAAAAGACAAAAAAAGTAAAAAAGGTAAAACATTAAAAAAAAGTAAAAAAAATAACAAAAAGTAAATTATAAAAATAAAAAATTGATTTTAAAATAATTCATTAATAAATTAATATTATCACTATATTATTATCAAAAATATGACTATTGATAATAGTATTGTAGCTAAAGGTATTCAGCGAAAAAATAAATTAGAATGCAAATTAATAGATTTTGTTATATCTTCAAGTAATGATTTTATAATACAAATGTTTGGTATAGATGAAAACCGAAAAACATATAGTATAACTGTAAAAAATTATAAACCATTCTTTTATATTCAAATACCAGATACTTGGAAACAAAATGAAATAGCAGAATATATAGTTAATATTAAAAAATATGTAAAAAATGAATTAAATTATGAAATTAACTTTGATTATGAGCATGTACATCATCATAAATTATATGGTTTTGATGGTTATAAACAACATTCGTTTATAAAAATTATATGTAATAATTTAACACCTATTAATATAATTAAAAATTTATTTTATGATAAAAAACTACAAAAGTTATTTAAAAATGGTTATGTTTTCAATGGAGAATCAACATATATATATGAAGTTCAAATTCCTCCATTGTTAAGGTATTTTCATATACAAAGTATTAGTCCATCGGGTTGGATATGTGTAAATAATTATACTTCGGCTACTAAAAAGAAAACACATTGTGATTATGAAGTTTATAGTAATTATCGTAATATAGTTGGATTAAATGAGAAAGAAGATATAGTTCCATATAAAATATGTAGTTTTGATATTGAAGCAAGTAGTAGTCATGGTGATTTTCCTCTTGCTAAAAAGGGATACAATAAAGTAGCATATGAAATATTTAATTACATAGAAACAAGACAAATTCATTCTGATGAATATGAAAATATACTATATAAATTACTATTAACAGTATTTGATTTTAATGTTGATTATGATATCGATAATGTATTTTTAAAAAATCCTAAGCAGATGACACGTGAATATTTTGATGAATGTTTTAAAAAAATGCTAGAAGAGGATGTATCAAATATTACATCAAAAGATGATTCGATATTAGATTATCTTAACAATATAGAAAATAAATGTAAAACTAGTGATGAAAAATATGAAGATGAATATGATGAAAATATGATGGATTATGAAGAAGAATTTTATAAAAAAAAATCATTTACTAAAAGAAAGCAAAAAAAAGGAGAAACTTGTAATATTATAAATTTTCTTCAAGATAGTAAATTAGAAAAAGTAGATAAAGTTACAAAGCTAACAGAAACTTTACAATGTATTTATCCAGATATTGAAGGTGATAAAGTAACATTTATAGGTTCAACATTTATAAATTTTCAAGATAAAGAACCATATTTAAATCATTGTTTAGTATTAGATAAATGTGAAGAGCCTACTAATGAAAATACTGTATATAAAAGTTGTGAAACAGAAAAAGAACTTTTAATGTCTTGGAGAGATATAATATTAGAAGAAGATCCTGATATTATTATTGGATACAATATATTTGGTTTTGATTATAAATTTATGTTTGAAAGAGCAGAAGAAAATGGATGTAAAAATGATTTTTGTCAAATTAGTAGGAACCATTATACAAGTACAAAATTAAAAGAGTCTAGTATTGTTATTGCTAGTGGACAACATGACTTAAAATATATTGAAATGCCTGGAAGATTACAGATTGATATGTACAATTATTTTAGACGTGATTTTAATTTAAGTTCTTATAAGCTTGATAATGTTGCTGCGGAATTTCTTAGTGATAAAATTTCAAAAATTGAATATGATGAAGAAAATGGATTATCGAAAATTTATACAAAAAATATGAAAGGTTTGGAAAAAGATGGTTTTGTAAGATTTGAAATACTTGATCACAGTAATACATTGTATAATAATGGTGAAAAATTTAAAGTTCTAGAAATGGATCAAGATAGTTTCATAATAAAAAATAAGATAAATTATAATAACAAATATTCATTAAAATGGAGTTTAGCAAAGGATGATGTTACACCACAAGACATATTTAGATTAACAAATGAAGGTCCTGCTGAAAAATCAATAATTGCGAAATATTGTATTCAGGATTGTAACTTGGTTCATCATTTGTTTAAAAAAATAGATGTCATGACAACATATATTGAAATGTCTAAAATCTGTAGTGTACCTATTAGCTTTTTGGTTTTTAGAGGTCAAGGAATTAAATTAACTTCTTATATTGCTAAAAAATGTAGAGAAAAAGATACATTGATGCCATTAATTAGTAAAGGAAATCCATTTGATGCTTATGAAGGTGCTATTGTATTAGAACCAAAAACAGGTTTGTATTTAGATAATCCAGTAGCTTGTGTAGATTATAGTTCATTGTATCCATCATCAATTATTAGTGAAAATATTTCACACGATTCTAAAGTTTGGACAAAAGAAATTGATTTAAACGGAAATATTGTTCATGAAACTGGTGAAAAAGATGAAAATGGAAAATATATTTATGATAATTTATCAGATTATAAGTATGTCGATATTAAATATGAAACATTTGGATATAAAAGATTGTCACCAACAGCAAAGGCAAGTAAAGTAAAAACAGGGTATAAAATATGTAGATTTGCTCAGTTTCAAAATGGGAAAGCAATTATGCCATCTATTTTAGAAGAATTGCTAGCAGCAAGGAAAGCAACAAAAAAACAAATGAAAACAGAAAAAGATCCATTCATGCAAAATATATTAGATAAACGTCAGTTATCTATTAAAGTTACAGCAAATAGTTTATATGGTCAATGTGGAGCAAAAACAAGTACATTTTATGAAATGGACGTAGCAGCATCTACTACAGCAACTGGTAGAAAATTACTTCATTATGCGAAGGAGATTATAGAAAATGTTTATACAAATTATGAAATTGAAAGCAAATATGGTAAAATGATTTCAAATGCGGAGTATATATATGGTGATACTGATAGTGTATTCTTTACATTTAATCTTAAAGATAGTATTACAGGAAAACCAGTAACTGGTCAAAAAGCACTTGAAGTAACTATTGATATGGCAAAGGAAGCAGGGAATTTAGCAACAAAATTTTTGAAAAATCCACATGATTTAGAATATGAAAAAACATTTCTACCATTTTGTTTATTATCAAAAAAAAGATATGTGGGAATGCTTTATGAAGAAGATCCAAATAAATGTTATCGTAAATCGATGGGTATTGTACTAAAAAGACGTGATAATGCTCCAATAGTAAAAGATGTTTATGGTGGTATAATTGATATATTGATGAATGAAAAAGATGTTAATATTGCGCGTGACTATTTGGATAATATGTTAGATAAGCTAATAAAAAAAGAAGTTAATGTAGAAAAATTAATAATTAGTAAATCATTGCGTGCTTTTTATAAAAATCCAAATAGTATAGCACATAAAGTTTTAGCTAATAGAATCGCAGAAAGAGATCCTGGAAATAAACCTTCAGCAGGAGATAGAATACCATATATTTATATTATCAACAATAATAAAAAAGCTTTACAAGGTGAAAAAATCGAAACACCACAGTACATAAAGGATAATAAAATTAAAATAGATTATGGGTTTTATATAAGTAATCAAATCATGAACCCAGTATCACAATTATTTGCACTTGTTTTATATGAAATGAAAGAATTTAAAAGAAAAAAAAATGGATTTATACAAAAATTGGAAACAATGAAAGAAAATCTAGAATATGATAAATACATTAAAAAAGAACAAGAATTAAAAAATAAAGAAATTGAGAATATTATGTTCAAAAAATATTTAATTCACGGAAAACAACAAAAATTAGGAAATCGTGATATTATGAATTATTTTACAAAATAAATAATATAAAGTGTATTTGCTATAATATATAAAAATAAATATATTATTTTAATGGATCAAGGTCAAAATATTAGTTTAAATATTGTTCACAAAGATGACTACAAAGTTTTATATATTATATTTTCAGAAAATTTTACGAATAATGATGTAAATACAACAATTGTAATGTTACAAAACTTTTTTGATAATTGTAATAAAAATAAAATAAAATTCGCATGGGTATTTAATTGTAAAAAATTAAAAGGTATTTCTTTAATGGCATTAGAAACTTTTTCAAAATTTTGTAGAACAAATTTTAATACTATAAAAGAAAATTTAATATGTAACTGTCTAATTTCAAGTGAAGGATTATTTAATCAGTTTTTTGGAATTTTTACAAAAATATATAAACCAACTAAGCCATTGATAAATTTCTCAGAGTTAGAAAAATGTGATGATTTTATTGAAGATTGTTTGAATGGAAAATATAAAAATGATACAATTATATATTAAAAAAATAATTTGGTATATTTATTAAAATGAACGATTTAAATTTTAATTTAAAAATATTAAATCAAAAAAAACATATTATATATTTTTTTGAAAGTAAAATTGATCCATCGACTGGAGAGGCTTTTCAACCTAGTAATAATGATATTCATATGTGGAAAATAATGACTAATAATTTTATTGAAAATTGTAAAAGTAAAAATAGTAAATTTGGATTTATTTTTAATTTACATACAGTATCATCTTTACCGTTAAAGTTAATATTAGATATTTGTGGATTTTTCATAAAACATAATTCATTTTTAAAAAAAAATTTAATAGCGAATTGTTTTATAATGGAAAATAACAAACTTCAAAATTTTATAGATTTATTTTTAAAATATTATAAACCAGTAAGACCAATTAAATTTTTTAATAATATTGATGATTGTAAAAAATATATACACGATTCATTTGTATGTAATGAATCATTTATAGATAATTAGAATTTATATTAGTTATTATTTTCTTCATTATTATTATTTTCTTCATTATTAGTAATTTCATTATTAGTAATTTCATTATTATTTTGATTATTTTCAATAGTATTTTCGGTGTTTGTAGAATTGACATAATTAAAATTCGGTGATAATAAATTATTGAAAATACTATTAACTATATCATTATAATCGTCGTTAGAATTACCATATGTGTTATTATCAATTGTAGTTGATAACATAAATGGTGAACGATTTATAGAATTATTAGTTATAGAAGTACTTGTTACAGGAACAAAAACACGACATCTACAAACGGGACAAGAATTATTACTTGATAACCAAGTAAATAAACTATTTCTAGAAAAAATATGATTACAGCGATGAATTCTTGTAACTTGTGTATTTGGTTGAAATTCAAAATGTGAAATTGGACATTCAGTTATATTAAGAGGATTATCAATATTTTCAAAATTATCACTAGAAGTATTATTTTCAATTTGTTGTTGTGAAAGACCTCGTCTATTATTAAAATTTGTTGTTGTAGTGTTTGTAGTTCCATTTAAATTATTAGATTGTGCCCATCTTGTAGTATTACCTGTAGGAGTACTCCACGCACGATAATATGGTTGACCATATATATAATTCATTTGACTGTTCCATGTGTTATCATTACGACCTCTTCTCCAACTATTATCACGATGTGAACGTTCAATTAGTTCTATTGTATGTCTTTGTAATTCAATTAACATTCGTATATTATGTTGAGCATCTGATAAAAGAGTGTAATTTTGTCTATTATTCATCTATTAGATATAATAGAGAATACTTTTTAAATTTTAATAAAAATGATATAAACTTTATTAATAATAAAAATATAAATAGACAATCGAGTATAAAATGGAAGAAAAATATAAAAATAAAGGTTTAACTGGATTAGGGAATTTAGGTAATACGTGTTATTTAAATAGTGTAACACAAATTTATTCAAATATTATTGAATTTAATGAATTTTTAGATACACTTTCTAAATTAAATAAAACAATAGATTCATTGTTATTAATAGAATACAACGAAATTAGAAATATAATATGGAAAAAAAATGTAACCGTTATACCTAAGAAATATGTATGTATTATATTCAAAGTATATAAAAGTAAAGAATATTACGATTTTAGTAATTTTATTCAAAATGATTTTATGGAATTTTATGATTTATTAAATGACGCATTTCATAATTCAATAAAAAATATTAAAGAATATAAATTTGATTATGTAGATGATTTTATTTTATCACATACAAATTTAATAAATAATAAACAAAACGAGAAAAAATATCAAGACTTTATTAAAAATGTTTTCAAGGAAGATTATAGTATATTAAAAGATATTTTTTGTGGTATATTTGAAGTAAGAATTAAAAGTAAAGAAACAAACAAAATATTAAGTACATCTTATGATATATTTAATAGCTTGAGTTTAGGATTAGATAATCAAAAATATAATGGTGTAAATGATTTAATAGATATATATTTTAAGCCTGAATTAATGGATGGAGATAACATGTATTTCAATGATAAAACAAAAAAAAAAGAAGAAGTATTTAAGGATTTAAAAATAAAAAGATTGCCAAAAATATTATGTATTCATTTAAAAAGATTTACAAATCAATTAAAAAAAATTAGAGATAATATTGATTTCACAAATAAATTAGATTTTAATAAATATACAGTAAATGATAATTTGAAGTATCACTATGAATTGTTTGGTTTAGTAATGCATAGTGGTAGTTTTGAAGGAGGACATTATTATGTAAATATTAAAAACATGAATAATAAATGGTATAATTTCAATGATACAAATGTTAAACAATATGATATTACAAAAGTGAATAAAAGTCATATTTATTGTTTATTTTATAGATTAATTAAATCTTAAATATATGACTTTTTGATGAAAAGTTTTTTATTGTTTTAATATAAACTTGAAATAAAGATGGAAGTTTCTTATGATGCAAATAGTCAAATGCCATATACAAATGATTATTATTTAAATAAAGTACTGAATAATAGTAATCTTGCTTTAATATTTATGCTTATTGGAATAATTGTCATATATATAATTCTTTTTAGCTTTTTAGGGAAAATAGGAAATAATAGTTCAAATTCATCTTCATTACGTATTTTTGAAATGGTTATTTTTATTATTTTTGTAATTGCTGTATTTATGAATCTAAAATATTTCGCTGGAAATGATCTTTCAATTGACGCATATATGAAGAATTTATTTAATGATGAATTAAATGAAATGGATATTTATGTATCAAATAATAATAATTCATGTAAAAGTGATTCAAATGATAATAATAATGATAGTAATAGCAATAATAATGATGAAGTATTTCATGTTCCAAATAATGTATATAACTATGAACAAGCAAAAGCAATATGTAATGCGTATGATTCAGAACTTGCAACATATGATCAAATAGAAGATGCGTATAACAAAGGTGCTAATTGGTGTAGTTATGGGTGGAGTGAAGGACAATTGGCTTTATTTCCAACTCAAAAATCAAAATATGATGAATTACAAAAAAACAAAGGACATGAAAATGATTGTGGTCGTCCAGGTGTAAATGGTGGTTATATTGATAATAAATTAGTTAGATTTGGTGTAAATTGTTTTGGACCAAAGCCAATATTAAATGATAATGATAAAATATATATGGATAATTTGAAATATCAACCTGTAACTGCTGAGTCACAATATGTGAAACGAAAAACTGAAAAATATAAACAACAAATTGATCAAATTGTAGTAGCACCATTTAATAAAGATACCTGGTCATTAACACACACTGTAGATAGTTAAAATTAATTATTTATTCATAAGACTTTTAACTTTATTAATATACAAAAGTTTCATGTTATTTTGATCTTTACCAAGATTTTGTTTCCATGCTTCCCATTTTTTATATTCTTTAAAATTAAAATAACTTGGTTGAATTGTATTACAATCGCCTTGTGTAGCTTGTTTGTAATATCCATATAATTCTAATAAATCATTATTTTGTACATTTTGAGTTATAGTTTTAATTAAATTGCACGCCATTTCAAATGATGTATTTAATTGTTCAATATTCATTTTTTTGAATTAATTAAATAAATCATTTTAAATTTATATTTTTTAATTAATTATTATTTTATAAATTATTAAATTTTAAAAACCATTTTTGAACGTTTATTAAAACCATTAACCTTTGAACGTTTACCTAAAAATTCAAAATACTTTTTTGATAAATTATATCTTTCATTAACATTCTTAGCATTTTTATATTTTGTTTTTTTATATTTTTTAATAACACCTAGTCTTACTTTGATAATCATTCCAACCTGCCAAATTCTTTTATGTGTGTATTTTTTATTTTTATATAATTTTTCAAGCTTTTGAATTGTATTTTTTACATCAGAAACGGTTGAATATTTAATTGGTATAGTATCATTAGGATTTTTATCAACATAAACGTCAAATGATTTTTTAGGGTCATCAGGATTAAACAAAAATTTACTTTTACTTTTATTTTTACCACCATTCATTTTTTTTGTATGTCTACAAAATTTAAATGGAGCACATGATGATCTCATAGTAAAACCTCTTATTGGCCCATTTAAACATCTTTTTTTTGTAAAACGTCTAGGTAAATTAAATATTTTTTTATCTTTTTTCCTTATACATTTTTTTGTTTTATTATTATTATAATTACAACAATCCATTATATTTATTAAAATATTATATTATTAATCAGTATTTAAAATATATTTATGAAATCTTTCAATATCACCTCAATATGACGCATCTAGATTGTATAATTATATTATTTTATTTTTATAATCAATCAGTTTTAGTTAAAATTAATTAATTTAAAATTAATATAATTATATAATTATATAATGGTTTTTGATCCGTCTCTTACTGCTTTAGTAAAATCTTATACATGTGATAGATTAGTATCTCGTAAATGCTATGCTCGTTTACCATATCCTGCTAAAAACTGTAGAAATTAAAATAAACTATAAATAAAAACAATTATTTTTTAGGGTTCAATAAAATTTGATAAACATTATCATGTAAAGGTTTAATACCTTTTATTTTAACATTTTTTTTATAAACAGGCTCAAGATCTAAAACAGATGGATTTAAAAAATCTTTTACTATAAATGATATTTCACTATCATCATTATATGGTTCATATGTAGGTCTTGTTATATTTTCATCTTTCAAATTATAATAATTAGTAATTTTATTTTTATCATTATTATCAAAATTAATAAAATCAGTTTCAGATACTAACAATATCATAATAATCTAGTTTATAATTAAACAACAAATTTATTTTTTATTATTTTTTATATCATTAACAATTTTTGTCTCGCGGTTTTGTTTAACATAATTCATAATTTCATTAATTTTTTCTTCATCATCAAATAAATTATTCAAACATTGTTCTAAATATTTTAAGGTTAAAGGACTTGTTTGTTTTACAGATGTATAACGAATATTATTGTTATTTATACGAAATGTAGAATTTTGTAGATTATTAGTTTCAATAATTGAAAATAAATCATTATTTAATTGTGATTTTGCTTGACGGAGCTGTTTAATTTCACTATTTTTTTCTTCAATTATGTTATTTAAATTAACCCACTGTTTTAATTTTTGTTCTAAATCTTTCATAATAAATAATTAGAATGATAATTTTTATATTATTATTATAATTATTATTTGATATATGAATTATGATTAAATTTAATTTTTCTTGCTTTTTCTGTTGCGTTTATTTGTTCTTTTTTTACCAACTCTTTTTTGTTGATGTTTTTGGAGAGCTAATAAACCAAATGGAACAAGAGCAGTATTAATAACGCCCATCATACCTCCTTGTTGTTTTTTTTGTTTACGAACAGTTTTTCTTTGTTGATTTTTTTTTTGTTGATTTTTTTTTTGTTGTTTTTTCGAGCGCAATGATTGTTTGACCATGATGTTTTGAATTATTTATATATTATATAATAACATAAAAAATAAATTAAAAAAAAAAGATAATTTCATTTATATTTATATAAAAATGAGCAATGAAACTTTAAACTTACAATCATTAAAATTAAATACACCAACTTCTTTGACAGGTAGTTTTTATTTTACAAAACTTTTAAAAGAAAATAAAGAAGAATTAACATTAACACTAAAACCAGGAAATTTAAAAAAAAAAGTTTCATCTGTAAAAAAAAACGATAATTTTGTTTATTTCCATATAAATCCTTCTTTAGATACTGATCAAAATGAATTATCTTTACTTTTAGAAAATATTGAAGAAAGAATAATCGAATTACTATATGAAAATAGTGAAAATTGGTTTGAAAACGAAATCTCAATAGATGATATAAGAGAATGCTTTTTTGGTTTCACTAAATTTGAGAAAGGTGGAAAAGAATTATCTGTTAAATTGAAATTAAACTTAGACAAATACGATTTAAATACTGTAGTTTTGAATAATAAGAAAATAACAATAGATGAATTCAACGAATTAAATAATTTTATCCCAATTGTTCATATATCTGGTATAAAATTTAATTCAAAAAATTTTTATGTTATTTTAGAATTAAAGGATTATAAATTAATGGAATTACAAACCAATGAATTAGTTGGTGGTGATAAAGAAATGACTACTAATAACAATGAAACAAATACTATTGATTATGATGAAAGTTCAAACACTGAAAACACAAAAGATATAATTTTAAATGAAGAGACAAATTTACAAAATGATACTGTAATAGATATTGATGAAGTCTCTAAAGAAGAAGTAACTCAACATAATGAAAATGATAAATTACCAGAACAATTATTAATGAGCAATAATTCATTATTAAATGAAAATAATAGTCAAGTAAATGAAGTCATTGAACTAGAAAACAAAGAACATGATGAAACAAATAAAGATAATAATTCAAATTTAGAAGATCAAGAAGAAACACAACAACAAATACAAGAAAAAACACAAGAAGAACCAGAAGAACCAGAAGAAATTCAACAAGAACTACAACAAGAACTACAAGAAGAAACACAAGAACAAATAGAAGAACAACCACAAGAACAACCACAAGAACAACCACAAGAACAACCACAAGAACAACCACAAGAACAACCACAAGAACAACTACAAGAACAAATTCAAGAAGAAGTACAAGAAGTAAAAGAAGAAGTAGAAAAAGAAGTAGAACAAGAAGTAGAAGAACTACAAGAAGAAGAAGAAAATAATAATAAAATTTTAAAAAATGAAGATAACAAAATTATTATTGAAAATAATGTAGAAGACAATGATACAATAGAAGAAATTAATCTTTCACTGAAAAATTTAGAAGAAAAACACAATTTTAATGAATCAAAAAATGTATTAAAATTGAATGAAAACCGATTATTATTTTATAAACTATATGTCTTATTTAGTGAACAAATAAAAACTCATCAAATAGATACGATTTTAGGAAAATTTAACGATTTAAATATAAATTACGATAAATTTATAGATTTTTTAAATGACGAAGATGAAGTTTATTTAAATGAAGAAAATTTTTCATTAGTATAATATTTAGAAATTTAATTATAATTTATGCTCAATATTTAGGTTATAAAATATTGAAAATTTAAAAAAAAAAGTATTGTATTTTAATATATAATAAAAATAAATAACTAATATAAAATTATGAAAATAATTAAATCTAAAAATGTTCAAGAAACTCTTTTAAATATTGTATTGGTTGTTGGTGGTGTTTTTCTAATTGGTGCTTTACTTCATTATGGAAGTAACAAGAACCTTCAAAAAGATATGATGGTAAATGGTGGAAATTCAGAAGTACCAAAAAATGTAGTATCTCCTGAAGAAAACAGTGGAAACAAAATAGAAGCTTCAAATGGTTCTATATTTGATCCTTCTTTCTCTTCTGTATCAAGTGAAGCAAGCCAACCATCTTTATCAAAACAACCTGTTATGAACCCAAATGAATTATTACCAAAACAACAAAATTCTAATAGTGCTTTGATGAACCCACCTCGTGATGATCTAGCAGGCAAAAATTTCCTCAGTCCTGAAAGTCATATTGGTATTAATACCGTTGGAAATAGTTTAAGAAATGCTAACCAACAATTAAGATCTGACCCAGCAATTCCAATGAATGCTAATGTTGGTCCTTGGTTAAACTCTACTATTACTCCAGATACTATGAGACGTCCGTTAGAAATTGGCGGTGGATGCAATTAATTATTTAGTGAATTGAATAAAAATATCTCATAATAAATTAAGAAATATTTTTATTTATGGATTATATTACAGGTGCTTTAGGATTAATTATTTTTTTAATGCTTATAAAAATATTCATTGATTCAGATTATTTTTTTTTGACATGTATTGAAAGCTCAATAGATAATGAAACATATTGTGTGAGACAAAGAAAAAATATTGATGAAGCAGCTGAACTATTATCAAAAATGAACAATAAATTAAAAGAATTAGTAAAATATGTTCATAAAAAATACCCAAATAAAGATCCAGTAAAACGATTATATGAACGTTATAACCCAAAAAAAGTAATAGAAATCAGTCCAATTAGTCAACATACAGCATATAGTGAAAATAAAGGAGAAAAATTAGCATTTTGTTTAAACAAAGAAAAGAATATACATTCAAATATGATCGATTTAAATACACTTATTTTTGTTGGAATTCATGAGTTGTCTCATATTGCTAGTGTAACAAAAGGTCATGGTGATGAATTTTGGGATAATTTCAAATTCCTTCTTGAAAACGCAGTAGAAGCAAAATTATATAAACCTGTTAATTATAAAAAGAATAATGTACAATATTGTGGTATGAAAATAACAGATAATCCAATATATGATTTATAAAATGATATAAGATTATATAAGTATTATGAATGAAACTTTTTTATATTTTCAATTTGCGAATGTTGAAATAAAACTTCCTGAAAAAGTCATTTATTATTATTATGAATGGTTAGCTAGTTTATTTAATTTATCAAATATAGGTAGTGACTTAAAAAAAACACATTTAGATTTTAATTTATTATCATATCTTGAAAATAAAAATCTCACTAATATTCGTAATATGACATATGTATTAAAATCATTAGAAAAAATGTATGATAATGATTATAATGATATAGATAAAATAAAAAAAATAAATACATTGGTTAACGAATTATTAATGTCAAAATATAAATATATTTTTAAAATTACTGAAGAATTCTTAAAAAATGGACCAGGATATATAAAAGGTATTGATATAAAATTAAAATGTAAAAAATGTAAATATGAGACATATGAAATTCCATATTATCAACTATTAAATAAATTACAAACACCAAATTATAAACATGATTTTTTTAAAATTAATGAGTATAAAATAATTTGTAATCATTGTGGAAAAAGTTTTTCATCTTTTGGCAATGGTTTAACTAATGATTATACATATAATTATTGTATAAGACATAATGAACAATGTTATGATCATGATTTTGATTTATAATTTGATAATATTTTTGTAAATATTAAATTTAGTATTATCAAATTTATCAGAAGATTTTAAAGAAAAATTTGTCTCATTTAATATTTTATCAAGTTCAAAAAAAACATCACAATCATATGAATTTTCCAAGAATGTTACATGTACTTCATTTATGTTTTGTAATTGATTTTTAGTAAAATAATCATAAATGATACCACCACCTATAATCCAGTATTCATCATAATTTGTTTCATTACATATTTTAAATAAATTTTCAAATGATGAGACAAATTTCAAATTATCATATTCCAAATTTAAATCATGTTTTTTACGCGTTAAAACATAATTCATTCTTTTAGGTAATGGTTTTTCATTCATACTTTTGAATGTATTATAACCCATAATAACACAATTATTATTATTTCCTATTGTTTTTTTACGAAATTGACGCATATCTTCTTTATGGTGTGGCCAAGGCATTTCATTATTTTTTCCTATACCACCTTGAGTATCACACGCAACAATAATATTAAACTGCTTCATATAAAAAATTGAAAATGTTTTAAGTTATATTATCATTATTATATTTAAACTTATTTATTAACATTACAATAAATGTCTTCATTTTCTCAAAATAAACAAGATTGTGATATAAGAAATTATTTTGAATGTATAAATAGTAAATATGAAAAAATAGATTATTTTTCGTGTAAACAAAATGAAGCATTTAAATCTTATTTAGAAAATAAAAATATTTTTATAACAGGATCTGGTGGTTCGGGTAAAAGTTTTTGGATAAAAGAAATATATAAACATGCGAAAGAAAATAATAAAAAAATTAGTGTTACAGCAATGACAGGTTGTGCTTCTATTTTACTTGATTGTAACGCTACAACAATACATACTTGGGGATCAATTGGTATTGGAAATGATACATTTGATAATATATTAAAAAAAATTCGTATGTATAAAAAAAAAGACAATTGGATAAATACAGAAATTCTTATTATTGATGAAATATCAATGATGTCACAATATATATTTGAAATGATTGATTATATAGCAAGAAAAATACGAAGAAATAATAAATTATTTGGTGGAATACAATTAATATGTAGTGGAGATTTTTATCAACTACCTCCTGTTTCAAGTAAAGATACAATCGCAGAAAAACGTAATTTCTGTTTTGAATCACCGATCTGGAATGATACATTTCATACAACAATAATATTTGATGAAAATTTTAGACAAAATAATGATCTCAAGTATATGGAAATTTTAGAGCAAATAAGAAATAATAATTTAAATATTGATAATATTGAATTGTTGATTGAATGTACCAAGAAAAAAATAGATGAGACAAATGAAGATTTCAAACCAACATTATTATATCCATTGAAAAGAATGTCCGATGAATATAATATTGTTCAATTTAATAAACTTGAAAAGTCAAGTACTAAAAAATATACAACACAACTATATCGTAAAAATAATGAAAATAAATACGAAAAATTAATAAAAGAAACAAAGGCAAATACAACACTTAAACAAAAATATTTTAACAATTTTATGCTTGAAAATGAATTAGAACTTTGTGTAGGTTGTAAGGTAATGGTAACCGCAAACATAGACTTTGACGCAGGTATAGTAAATGGTTCACAAGGTAAAATTGTAGGTTTTGAAACTATAAATTCATATGAACAATATCCAGTTGTTGAATTTACGAAAACAAAATTACGAAGAATTATAGAACCACATAGTTGGTTATCTAATGATGAACAATTCAAAGTTGAACAATTACCTTTAATATTATCTTGGGCTATAACAATTCATAAATCTCAAGGTATAACTCTTGAAAATGCTAGAATTAATTTAGGTTCATCAGTTTTTGAGTATGGACAGTCATATGTTGCTCTAAGTAGAGTAAAATCTCTTAATGGCTTGTATTTGGACTCAATAAACTTTAAAAAAATAAAAACAAATCCAAAAGTTGTAAAGTTTTATCGAAATATTAAAAATAAATAGTAATAAAATTATATTTAATTAAAAAAAAAATATAATTTTATGTTAATATTATAGCGAAACATTATTTTAAAATCATCATAATAAATGGAAAATCTCAAAGTTTATAAAGTTTTTTTATTACGTCAAAATCCATTATCGAATGATGAATTATATGTTTTTTACGGTAATTCTGAAATAAATGTAGATATAAATGAACTGTACAAACAAAATCCATATAATTCATTTTTCGAGAAAATATTTGATAAACAAGAAATTGACAATTACGTTAAAAATAAAATAAATGTTATTTTTATTAATCAATATTTATATCCAGATGATACGATATTAGATATAAAAATAAAAATAAAACATTTTATAACAAATGATAATATTTCAATTAATGAAATGTATTTATTTGGTAAATTTACACAGGAAAATACATTTGAACATTTTTTTAATCCAAATATAAAATATTCAAAACAAGATATTGATGTACTTTTATTAAATTATAATCGTAGAGATGTATATAATATTTTAAGTAAGAATGACGAACAATATGATATTTTAAATATTCAAAAAATGTTTTTTAATGATTATAATGATGAAAAAGATCATATTAAACTTTTAAATAATTTGTCTCTTCATTCAAGATTTAAAGACCCAAAAATAATATATCCTTCTAATCCATTTGATTTAATTCATTTTCCATCTTCAGCATTATCAAATTTAAATACCAATTTTGCTACAAATCATAAAACACTATTACTTGATTATGAGTTAAATTTAAATAATAATACTATTTATTGTGTTTTTGCGAATGAGTTTATTAGTTATATTAATTATGAACAAAATGAATTCATACAAAAACAAGATAGTTCATTATTGATGAAATTATATTATCCATTTCTTTTTAATGAAGATATATTAATTGAAAATGAAATAAATTTTAATAGAAAAATAATTGATATCCGTAAGAAAGAAGAATTCAAATTAAAAGATATAAATTATGATGCCATACAATTACACCGTGATATATATATAAAATCAAATGAAACTAATAAAAAACCACTAGAAATTAGAACAAGACTTCAACTAGCTGAAATTATGTTAATACCAAATTTTTCTACTATGTTATCATTAGAACAAATGTTTAAATCTTTATCTGCTTCTTATAAATTTCCATTAATTAAGTTTAATCCTGGAAAAAGTCAAGAAAAATTATATCGTCTGTATTCTGATAAAGTAAATAGTAGAGGTAAAAAAATACCTTTTCTAGATAAATCAATAATATTTAAAATTGATAAGAGAGCAAATAAATCAAAATCAATTGTTTTTTATTCCAATCACTCTAAAAACTTAATTTATATTGAGCTTATGAATGATGGTAATTTAATATTAAATTATGATGGTGGTGATAATTATTCTAGTATTGAAGATATTAAAAAACTATTGATTAATATTTTAAATGAATTTATAGAATTTGTTAACCCATACATTAACTTAATACAAAATTTATATTATAAAGTTAAAACATTAACTGATGAAAATATTGAAATTATTGCTCTGGATTATCTGTTTGATTTTAAAGTTGCTAAAAAATTAAATATTAAAAAATATAAAAAATGTTTAACACCAATATTTAATATAATAGACACTGAAGAGAAAAAGGGTATAAAATTACGTTATAAACGTGTATCAAATTTTAATGAAATGGGAAGTATTGATGCCTTTATAAGTGAAAAATTATATCAACGCAAAAGTGATAATGAAATTATAGAAGATATTGGTATGAATTTTAATATAAATTATGAAAAAGCTAAAAGTTATTTTATAGAATATATGAGTCAAATTACTTTGGAAAAAGATGTTAGATTTATTTCAAAACAAAAAAATATAAAAAATCCTGGATTTGGTATTATTATAACGAGACAAAAACAAGATATATATGAAGTAAGGGTATCAAAAATAAACAATTTGTCTCATATACCTTTAATTCAAATGTATATTTCAAATATTTTTTATTTAAGTGATGAAGTATATTCGTTAACAAATAAAATGAACCAGTTTTGTTCTGTAAGTAATTTAATTAATGATAGATTTCAAGAAGTTGAGGTTCAACAAACTTCAGGGACATATATAGTAGAAAATGAGATAAATCATGATGAAAATCAACAGCCTGGAGAAGTAATTACAGCATTTAAATTAAATAAAAAAAATAAAAATGAAAATGAAAATGAAAATGATGAATTTAGTTATCTTACGTTTCCAGAAGAAGAAGGAGAAGAAGAAGGAGAAGAAGAAGGAGAAGAAGAAGGAGAAGAAGAAGGAGAAGGAGAAGGAAAAGAAGAAGGAGAAGGAGAAGGAGAAGGAGAAGGAGAAGGAGAAGGAGAAGGAGAAGGAGAAGGAGAAGGAGAAGGAAAAGGAAA
>MDTG01062003.1_pt1 | contig 26855 bp, 20 predicted proteins | sample 811421 | NCBI WGS metagenome assembly MDTG01 (sample SAMN05326645, study PRJNA326480) | marine metagenome | isolation source: seawater | place: Pacific Ocean: South East | collected 2011
GAAATAGATATTTACACCATTTTTTTTCAGATATTCAGCTTTTTCAACTAGTTTTGGGTATCCTTTTACAACCGGATCTGTAAATTTCACCGTCCAGTTATTTCTATTCTTTATAGGGAATTTTCTCTTTGTCTTATAATGCAGATTTGGCTGTAACAGATGGACATACATTATACCATTTCTGTCACATATGTTTTGCATTAATAAAGAAGCATTTGCCCAATAATTAGCGATATACTCATACCATTTGTCTGGGTCCTTGAAATTTCTTTTCCTACTTTCGCCGCCAGGGTTTTCTGGGTCCGGAATTAATCGAATAAAGTGTGAAACTTTTTCCCACCGATTTTCAAAAGTTGCTTTAATTCTTTTTGCTTTTGACTTCGAGATTTCTGCAAGCGTTCTTTTGACTAAGTAACAAGATGCCATTGTACACAATGCCGCTTCCTTTATTAGGGATCTGTGTAGAGATTCATAGTAAACTGATGACACCCCTGTATGGTCATCGAAGCGCATATTGAGGCGCTCTAGGTGTGTATGCATTCCCCCCCATACATCTGCTCCAGGAAAGCTAAGTTCAATTCCCCGTTCGGCATTTAGCATACCATGATATACTTCATTGTATCCATCAATATTTATAATTGCGTCAAAATGTTGACCCATTGTTACATAATATGTAAGCATCATAAGTTGTTGTGGTTGGCGATAGCCACTCATGGAAAAATTCCATATAGTAATTTTTTTATCTTTAAACTGTGGATATTTAGTTTCTAATAAATTTTGAAATTCCCCATATTTCCTGTTGTATGAGCCGAATTCGCGGGCTACTGAACCGCCGAACACCCCAATTACAATCTGATTATTTTCCGGGATCAGAGGAATGTCGCAGCAATTTTCTGATTTTGTAATGAATGGATGTCCATGTCCTTCGTTGTTTGCCCAGTCCGGATTTTGTCTGTGAACATATCCAAAGAAAGGATGAAACACAGCGTCTAAGACTTTAATTTTTCTCTTGTTAACTGGTGTTTTAGGCCCTTTAGCAGATGTGTAATATAATTTTCCATTTTCAAATGAGAAAAGTCCTAGTCCAATAATTTCAAGACCTATTACAAGCAAAATTACATTAACTAAAATAATTTTAATAATCGAACTTAAACGTCTAAGCATAGTTAATTTCCTACAGGTATATATGATTTTGTACGGGTATCGGGTTGTGTAATGACAACCACATTTTTAATTTCCCCGGTGATTTGGTTGGTTACTACTAATCTTCCATTTATCAAAATATATTCACCTTCACGTTTAAAATTGTATTTGACCCCACCAAGTGCCTCAAAAGTTTTAGTTTGGCCATCCACTATTTCATCTAAAATGACACGTGAAGGGATAATATATTTCATAATTTCTTCGAGAAGAATTTTCTCGTTTCCAACCTTGCAAAGGTTTTGCCACTTTTCTTTATTCTTTTCATCCCAGTCTAAATCACCCTCTATGATGAAAGTAGTCGAAAGCCGGTAACGCCATTTTTTTGCAAAATCAATATCTTGTGATTGTAGTATAAGACTAATAATTCGCGCCGCTCCTCCGCCATATCCGCTATCTCGTACAACCTCATGAATCATTAAGGCTTCGCGTAAGATCATAGCCCTATGATAAAAAAGAAGTGAACTCCTAATTACTGTTCGCCATTTTTTGTTATCCGTCCTTTTGGACTTATGAAATAAAATTGGTTTTTTTCCTGTTTCCCAAGCAAGGGGAGCACGGTTGGCACCAACTAGAGAACATGCAGCTATGTCAAATGGTTGAAGAGGTCGATCAGCGTGAGCAATGTAAGAATATTTTAAAAGTGCATGTAGTCCAACAAGAAAACCCTCATCTGAGTCCCTCATCAGGTAATATTGATCTGGATTTTTAAAACTTTGACCATAAAAGTGTTCAGTAAGCTCTATTTCTAATAAATCTACCATGAATAATTCGCGTGTATAACAACGAACAACGAAGCCCTCTTTTTCGACAGGCCACATTAATTCTAAGGGAGGCCTTCCGTGTGGGTTATTATCACTCAGGACCATCAGGTGGGGGTGAAAATGATCAATGACTAACTGCATTAGGTCACGGGCGCTGATATCTATTATTTCCTTTTGGAAAGAAGATTCCTCTTTTTCCAGAAGCGCAGGAACGCTAGTCTCAGAAACTGTAAGCATATAGGGAACAGCTACACATTTTGTCCCTGCACGATTTAATGCGTTTAATGAGTTTTCAAAAACGCAATTGGGCCAAATCGTATCAGGTGGTACAACAACGAAGATTGATTTTGATGTCTTTGCGTGATTTGCCGCATCATGCCAAATATCCATGTGGTTTAATGCTTTATAATTTTCATCGTTACGGCACAATACATATTCAACTTCTACTAAAGTCTTTAGCCGTTTCATTATAGATGAGGAAATCAAATAGTCTTTCCACTTTGGTGTAGTGTAAATTCGGTAAACTACTTTGTGATTGTTTGAGAGTGCCGGGAGATTGTGACTAGCTAATAGAGTTGGTAGAGCTACTGATAAGAACAAATCGGTATGCCACTTACCCCAAGTCGCAGTATGTATTTCAAATTGCATTAATACAACACCCGCTAGAGTTCGTGAACCTTTTTTACTAATGAATCGAAGCTTTCCGCATCTCTGATGCGACTTCTTTCGAACCGTCTCTTCACTCCTGGTAGAACAATTTTAAGAACAGGATATCCATATCGATAAAGGCTTGGAAATGTATTAAGTAAATTTCCGAGATGAAATCGCCAGCTTTCAGATGATTGCGACAATGCAGATGGAAGGAGTTCTTCTGGAGAGAATGGTTCCATCCTAATTGGAATAGCAAAGAAATCGCCGTTGTTACCCCTATAAACCACATAAAATAATCCTAGCTTATCATATAATCCATCTTGTGTTGGATTTATTAGGCCTTTGAGCATTTCGTGATTAGGATTTTCGAATTCTATTATATTTTTGGCTGAGCGAATTTTTCTGCGCAATCCCCGTATAACCATCCCTCGGAATATCTTACCAAAAACCAATAAGCATATCCTGGAGATAATATTATTTGAAACCAAAAATTCCTCCAACATCTTCTTAAAGCCACTCTTTGAAAGACCTGAAGTTGTAATGGTAACTCCGGCCGGAATTCCAAGTTGATTAGGTATACAATAATATTGACCACGTATTTTCCATATACTGCAATTACATCCCAGAAATTTAGACATATTTGATGTATCGAAGTTTTGAAGTTCACCATTTTGGGGATTTATTCGCTCCAACTCTGGCACATGACTATTTGTTATTGGTTGATGTATAAATTCTGGTACATGAGTATGTTGGTACTTTAATGCTTCGCTATATATAATTGTTGCACATTCTACATCCCCGGTTTCTCTGCACCTCTCAGCAGCTGTCGACGCCATAATGCCTCTAATACTTGGCGCAACGCCCATTGCCTTTTTGTAAGTTATTATTGCTTCAGTTTTTTCGCCAAGATTCCATTGCGCGTCGGCGAGAAACCAATAACTATATCCAGCAACAATACCACCAGATAACTTTGAAATTTCCAGAGCCTCCCGAGCTTTTTCCCAATTCTTTTCTCGGATATACGATACGCCAAGATTAAGCCATGCAGAACCATGCTTTGGATAAAGAACAACGGCGGCCCCGAGCAAAGCCTGTGCAGTTTTAATATTGTCCGTAAATGGCTGTGGCGCTTCAAAATGCTCGTTGAAAGGTAGATCTTTAATGTCGGTTTGTGTTGATTTCGCGTGGGAATAAGAAATTTCTTGAACGAAATTAACTTTGAGGAAATGACGACTATGAGCGTATAACATATCAGCACAAAATCGTCTCGCCCAATTTATTGAGGAAAACTTTGACTTACCTATAAACGAGAGAGAATTTTTGTCCTCTGCCTCGAAAAGTAATGTTTCAATATCCACTAGTGACTGTTTGGGTCTGTTAAGTTCAGCGATTTTTTTTTGCTTGAAAAACATGAAGTAGTATCTTTACAAAGGTGCGTAATTACAAAAATATTGGTTACTTATAGCCTAGTGGTAATAAGAAAAAAACTTATTTCACAAAGCGGTTTCAATTGTGATTGCACCCCCATTGATAGCTGCATAATAATGTTCCATAGCTTCGCTGTATTTACCCTCTTTAGTTAGCCTTCGTCCAACAATTCTGTGAGCAGCAGAAAATGAGGGCACAAGTTCCACTACAGATTTTAATTGTTCGGTGGCGTTAATACTATCTTCTTTATCGACTATTTCCAGGGACATTAAGTATTTTGCCCATGGTATATTCTTATGACACTGAAGAGCAAGATCTAGTAATTGAGGAACATCAGTGTGATTTTGAATGACTTTTTCTAAAAGAGCTAAACGCAAATAGGAAAGTCCTTTCATGTTTGAGGGCCAATTTGTTTCAGATGTTTTTTTTGTAATTTTTAGTAAAGCTTCTCTGGCTTGATCAATCAATGAGTTTGATTTTGTTAAACTTTTAAGAAGGACTGCTGATGGCCAATTATTTTTACTTTCCGTATATAGATTGCTCCCACACTTGTTCATTAATATACTTACATGGTGGATACGATAAGCTAAATCTGCAAAATCATAATTTACAACTGGTACATTTGTCGCACTCTCCAGGCGCAAGAACATGTATTTTAGAGCTTCATTTGGACATCCCATTTCCATTTTGATTTTAACAAGGCGTTGGATTAGTTCGGTGTTCCGAGACCCCCTATTTATAGCGCTCTCAAGAATTTTTATGGTTTCTGCTTGGCAACTATTTTCAGAAAACAGTGATGATAACTTTAATGTGACGGTATCAGCATAAACATTTGAATCCGGATTATCCGAATAATTATTAAGCGATGATTTTTGTTCTTGCGGATGAGGTGTTGGATTATGCCCACCCGTTATAGGAAAACGCAGTAAATCTGATCTCTCTTTGCACTTTGCGGCGAATGCCCTGACCCTCTCAATTATTGATGAGAGTTTTCTAATATAGAGCTGAAGATATGTTAATAGATATGAAATCAATTTTGCAGTAAATTTAAGTATAAAACCTGCAATAACTAAAAAAATTGCGGTTACATATTTTAGTGGGTACGGAAGCGAATTTAATGATTGTGAAATTCGCGTTAATCTGCTCATTGTAAAAATCCTTTAATGACACTCTCGACTGAAGAAATTGGCTGCTTAATTTCTGCGTTTTTTGTAAGGCTGATACCTAAATCTCTAGCCAGTAATCTAATGTTCAAATCTGTTAGAGTATCAATTTGAATTTCTGTTTGATTGAAAAGCTGCATGGTTGCAGGCCTTGAATTAATTTCAAACGGCTGAAAAAATAGAAACTCTTCTGATATAGTAGTCCGCAAATGTTTTTTCTGGGCAGAGGACCATAGAATTGATGAGAAATCACAGGGTTTGGGACAACCAATCAAACCAATATCACTTGCTATGACTTTACTTCGAGCCACTTTAAGAATTTTCTCTAATTTTTGATGGGTAGTAATCTTAGATATATCCTGCCCAATCCAAAATATATCACATTTTGAACCCGAAGAATAATTCTCAAAATTTCTTGAGTCTGTCACATGAAAAACTGGCTCCGCTGAACAAGTCTTTTCTTGCTCGTAATTGATGTTACTAAAAAAATAGTCCCCTATCATTTTAGCCCAGGAATTTCTTTCTAAGTTATCTTCAATGATTTCCACAGATATTCCTTGAGAAGCAAGCCAAAGCGGCACATAACACCCTGCTGTTCTAAAAAATACAATTTTTATTTTTCTTTCAAAATCATGCGCGATGGCTAAAAATCTTCTAGTCATTGGTATTGAGGCTGCTAGACCAATTGCAGCACAGTAGGGAACCCCATAAGTTTGTTGCGTTGCAGATTTCAAACCTTTTTGCAATAAGGTAAATTGTAGAATTTCAGTTTCTGAAAGTGGGATTTTATCAATTTCCCCGATTGAAGGGTCGATGGCTACATGAGCACAATCCGGCACAGATTTTTTGGTTCTCGCTGTCAAATCTTTAAACCCCGTTTTTTAAGTGCATCAGGCCCAATGATATTGTAATGAAAATACCCACGGGTTTGACCGGTTTGCGGATTGGGCATCCCCGATATTATCAAACCTCTCAAAAAGGTTTTTAATAAGTCTTTATCAGAGGCAAGCGCATCAATTTTTTCTGTGCCTTTAAAACAACTATTGTCTGGTGCAAAAATTGTAGCGCCGTCAGATATTTTAATATGAGGTAAGGGATGAACTTCATGCAAAGCAAATGCGAGTAATCGGGCAGCAATGGAACAACCTAATTCATCTAAATCCGCAATAATTTTTAAAGTCTCTCTATACTGATACATTCTGTACATTTTTAGTGAAGAAATATGTGCTGCCCTAGACCATCCTGATACCGGTACTTTGCCGGTATGAATACGAAATTGTTGAGATAGGACTGCCTCAGTTAATTGATCCCCAAAGTCTTTTGAGATTTTAGCAACATCAAGGAGATTCATCGGACCTCGATCTAGATACCACTCGTTATAGCTCATGGAAGGTGTCAAACTAACCATCATGATTTGGTCACTGTTTGTTACAAAATTTATCGTATTAAATTCAAGTCCTTCATTAAGCATTTGGGAGTCGCTCAGTCTGAAACCAGCACTTGGGTCAACGATAAGAAAATCACTCGGGAACGGTGCACGGATTAATAAGCCTTCAACACGCTTTGTCGTATGATTTGGTTCAGTTCTCCATAGAATCACCTCAGAAAAGCTCGCAAAATGGTCGGCATCTGCAAATTGGGCAACAACTAAAGGATGTAGATGATCAATTAATAATCGTGCCATCTCTCGATTACTTATGGTTACAGCATTCTGTTTATCTGGTTTGAAATTTAATCGAAAATCTTTAATAAATGTTTCAAGGTTTGGGCGAAGGCATTTAATGAAAAATGCTCTATATCCCATATCATATTTTTGTTTTAGATATTTAAAAGCTCCGTCACCCCACGCAATATCTGGTACTATTGTTACTAACAAAGCGTTTTTTTCTTTAGCCCACAATTGTTCTTGGTGTTGGTAATAATGATGTTGAGAAAAAATATCGCGGTCCCGAAAGGTATCTTGAACAATAAAATTCACCTCACAGATTTTAGATAGAGTACGGAAAGCTGGTGAGCTTCGTATAATCGCTGCGTCATGAAAAGTAGTAATAATAGAATATGTTATAACTACACTTTTATGAATTGCTGGTAGATTATTGGGAGCAAGAATTGTCGGAATACTGACTTCAGTCAAGAGATTTCGGTGTAGTTCCCCCCAAACCACTGTGACAAGGTGAATGTGTCCTAGTTGAACCGAAGGAGTAGGTAATTCCACTGTCCGTCGTTCCGCCCAACGAGACCTTGATGTCTGATCAATTACATTTTTCATTTACAATCATGTTGCTTCGAAAATAGAGTTGGGGTGACCATTCCGTCCGGCTAAAGAATCAGCCCGTGCTGAAAATATATCACCTTTAAACCCAAGATTACGTAATTTTTTGGTAATCACCCGATCATGAAGATACGCGGTGATTATGATTACCTCTAGACCTTCTATTGCCTTTTTCGTAGGCAGTTTCGCTGGACAGGATCCACCATCCCAAAATATTTTTTTTCCGTCATATTGGGCAGCATCATCAATTGCAACTAAAGGTGCGAATAGTGATTGGTAAAAACCAGTTAAAGATTGTGAATAAGCGCATGCACCATAGAGACCAACCCGCTTTTTTGAAATTGAAATTATTTTTTCTCTGCCCAAATCGATTTTGTTTTGAAAATTAATGCCCCAGTTGGAGACCACATTTCTCGTTTCAGGTTCGATAAATTTATCTTCTATTTTTGTAGTTTTTTCTAGCAGATATCCGACGTCGTGCCCGTTTTTGACCTCTCGGCGGTTAAGAATGCTTAATCCCAGTTTAAAGAATATTCTTTTAAGAATTTTTTCGCTAAAATAATGAACATGCATGAAATGTAGATCAACTGGAGAAATATTTTCGATGATATATTCTAGTCTTGGTACCTCAAGGTAAAATTTTCCGCCCATTCTTAACCCCTTTATTGCCGCGGTTAAAAACTCTATCGGATGGACCACATGTTCAAGAACTTGGCGTAGCACCACCAAATCAGCGTTATAATTAATATTTGGTTCGGGAAACATTTGTCTTCGAACTTTTAAATTTTCTGGTTTGTGAAACTCGAAAGAGTCTGGAAGACCAGGTTCAATAATTGTTACCGATTTAGAAGTTGCTGCAAATAAACGTGCCAGATCGCCGCTTCCTCCACCTATTTCAAGAACATTGTCTGTTGACGAGTCTGGTTTCACAAAACTGACTGTATCTTTGAGACCTGCTGTCATGCTTATGTCTACAGGAACATTTGTTGGTATCTGACTTTTATATATTTCTTCGCTTCGCGAGGCGTCAAATCCAGCATTGAAAATATGTCCGCAGCGGTTGCATTCGCATATTTCCATTTTCCCAAAAAAGGATTTTGTGATGTGAGTATTTGGTTCCACAACATGGTATATTGGGCACTGAAAAACAGGCATCAAAGATTGAACATCTGAAAACTTACAAATTGGGCAAACTTCTAACCCTTTATAAAAATTTGCAGTTAAAACATCATGAGTGTTATTATTTTTTTTGATCTTCAAGAGAACCTCACTGTCCTTTAACCAATTGAAGATCACGATCATAAAGATCTATAACGTCGTCCACTTCCCCAACGGCTTTGACACGCCCTTTTTCTAATAAAATACCTTTGTTACACCATTCCTGTAGGATGCCTGGATTGTGTGTTGCAACAACCATTATACCCGCCGCACCAACAAAATTTTCCAAACGATCATTTGCTTCTTCAATGAACGCAGCGTCACCAGCCCCGATCATTTCATCCATGAGTAGGATTTCAGGACGCAATGCAGTCGCACAACCAAAGGACAATCTCACCATCATCCCAGAAGAATATGTTCGTATTGGAACGTTGAGATAATCACCAAGACCTGTGAAGTCAGCTATCTCTTCTTGAATGTGATCAATTTCTTCGTTTGTTAACCCAAGCAATTGAGCACGGAGACGAATATTTTCATAGCCAGTCGCATCAGGATCCATTCCTGCCTCTAGCGCAAACATAGGTGTAACGGCTCCATTGATTTTTATTTCTCCTGACACCGGTTCATATATGCCTGCTAAAAGTCTTAAGAGTGTGGTTTTTCCGGCCCCGTTTCGACCTAGAAGACCAATTCGGTCACCCTTTTTCAAAATTAAAGAAATTTTTTCAAGTGCCCGAACACTTATAAATCCCGACTCATCTTGGAAAAAACGTGCTCCAAGTTGTTTTAAATCTTCTTCCTTGGTACGGAATTGTGTAAGCCCTTCATTGCGGAGTTTATTAAGTCGATCTTCCCACTTCGACTTATATCCAAACTTCCTCATTATTACGTGACGAAGTGACTTAGCCTTTATATCCAAAAGTGGAAACTCTACACTGGCTTTATCAACTACAATGCTCGTTGTTGACTTTCTTGTACGGGATAAATTTTTTGTTGATTTCTGTTTTGGAGTTTCTTTAGAAGTGATTGATGAAAACTGCTTGTTTTGAACACCAGATTTTACGCGTTTTTCAACACTTTTGGTTTCAGAAACTGGAACAGTGCTCTGAACCTTCTTATTTGTGCTTTGGCTCACTTTATTTTTTTTCGAAACCACTTTCTCTATAAATCTCGCATAATTTTTATAACCAATAGACAACTTTTGCTCGCACTTTGGCAAAAACGTAGTAGGTAATTGCCCAACCAACTATTGCTAAGAGTGTGACAGCCAACCAGCTTTTCCAGTAAGTGGGTTGGCCAAGAAGTGGTTGTCGTACGATATCAATCATGTGAAAAAATGGATTATAAAGAACAATAAGAATTTTATTTCCGGTAAGTTGAGAAGGATAATAAATGATTGGTGTTAGCCAAAAAAGAACACCGAAAAGAGCTTGAATAATTTGTGGCACATCTCTAAAGCGAGTTGATGCGAAGGCACACAACATTCCAATCCAGCTTGCGTTTAAAAGAAGTAAAAGCAGGCTTAATGGGAGAAGAATTAAGGTTTCGATAGAGGGAGTGACAAGAAAAATGATTGCAACGACGAAATATACAACAACGTTATGAAAGAATGTAAGGATGCTTCTATAAATCGTTTCAAACAAGTAGAAAAAATATGGTCGCTTAATTTGTTGGATGTAACCTTGATTATTTATGAATGATTGGGCAGTTTCCATTATTATACCGGTTAGCATACTCCAAATTATGAAATTTATGCAGATATATGGAAGAAACTTCCCATAGCTGTGGTTAAACAAAAAACTTACGAGTGTTCCCATCGTAAGCATCTGAACTGCCATACTTATTGTCATCCAAAACGGGCCAATGGCTGACCTTCGGTAACGCATTTTTATTTGTTGCTGTGCAAGCATACCCCATACACGCCATCCGAAGATTGCCTCCCAAAAATCAATTGAAGCGCGCTGATATATGGAGTTTTTAGAGGGTCGTTGATTATCGATTATATTTTCAGATAGTTTACGTCGAGTGGCAACTTTAGCCGCCCCACTTCGCCGACGCCGCCTCGGACTTTTGGTGGCAGCTGGATTCATATTATTGATTAGGCTCGATCGATTTGTATTTGCTTTGATCTCTTTATTCTTCGCTTGGCCAATTTGATCATTGGTTCTTGTTTCTGAGTGCTTTATTTTTGCGGTTTTGCTCGACAAAAGATCTGTATTAATGTTCTTCATTTCTGTCGTTTGAGATTTTTTGTTGCTATCCACTTTAAATTTACCTGATCTAGATTTTTTACAGGCTGTTTTCAGGTTTGTGTGCGATAAACGTTCTACCCCACCAACCCACATTCATGTGGGAAGCAAATTTGAATGCAGATTTATTTTGATATTCGATAAAAGCTCTCGCAACCCCTCGTTCCGGCGACCCCTTATACCCACAAAACAAATCATCCATGTAAATAATGGTTCCTTCTTGTACAAAATCCTCAATAAAATCAAATACGGGAACTGCAGACTCATAAAGATCACAGTCAACATTAATTAAAGCAGCTTTTTTATCTGAAAAACTAAGTTTTAAATCTTCATTGAGACTCTCATTATAAAAACCCTTAACAGTGTGTACTTTGTCAACATAGATGCCATGTTTTTCAATGAGTTTCATGAAATTTTCAACAGAGGTCGCCAAAACTCCTTTTTTCCATAAATCGACAGTGGTATCGGCCTTCACCTCAGGAAGACCTTCAAAACTATCAAATGCATAGAATTCCATATTATTTAGGTTGCGCCGTCTTGCCTCAGTTAACGCCATTCTGAATGTTCTGCATTTGTGACAGCCAAATTCAAAGTAATCACCTTGGATCTCATTCATACGAATAAAGTCCATAGCACCGACAAACATTTCATACTTACCAATTTGTCGGTTTGCTTGATTGTAAGCTATTTCGTCTTCCTTATTCCAATTTTTTAGTTCCGTACCATCGGCCAAATGAACCCATGGTTCATCTATAAGCGGAGTTATAACAGCTTTGCTTTTTGTAGGTGGCATAATAACGAGATCCTATAATCTATCCCTTTTAGATTCCTGCGTTAGTAACCGTTTAGTGGATACTTAACAAGAGAGAATAATGACCAATCTTTTAACTTTACAAACTTTGTGTAATTTTTTTTACGTTGTCTTCTGAACTTACTTATTATTTTACACTCTCATTTATCCATGCAAAAGCCAGTTTCTAAATAACTACACATAATTTTTCCATCTACATTAATAATGATTGGCAATATTCAATTGCTACTATGAAGATTTAAATTATTTTCAAACCATTCATAAGTGAGACTGATACCATCGTCTAAAGTGACATTTTTGATCCAACCAAGCTCTCGGAGCCGAGAACCATTTAGGACCTTCTTTGGTGCTCCGTCCGGCTTTGTTGTATCAAAGGTGATATGACCATTAAAATCTACCACCCGAGAAATTTTATGCGCCAAATTCTTTATGGTAATCTCTTCGCCGGAACCGATATTGATATGAGCCCCTTTGTTATATTTTTTGAGCAGAAATATAACAGCATCGGCACAATCATCAACAAAAAGAAATTCGCGTATAGCCATTCCGGTGCCCCAAATTTGTATACTTTTTTTATCTTGCATTCGGGCGTGGTGCATTTTTTGGATTAACGCCGGAATCACGTGGCTATCATATAGGTCGAAGTTATCCTGAGGACCGTAAAGGTTTGCTGGTATTGCACTGATAAAATTACATCCATATTGTTTTCTGTATGCTTCACACAATTTGATGCCGGCTATTTTTGCAATGGAAAAATATTCATTCGTTTTTTCCAAACGACCCGAAAGAAGAATTTCTTCCTCCATTGGCTGCAAAGCTGCCTTTGGGTAAGCGCAGCTTGAGCCCAAAAACAACAATTTTTCAATTCCATATTTGCGAGCGGCTTCGATTATATTAGCCTCAATCATTAAATTATCGTAAAGAAACTCGGCTGGTCGTGTAGAATTAGCATATATTCCTCCCACTGTTGCAGCAGAAATGATTACAGTGTTAGGCCTTTTTTTGCTTATCCAGTATTCAACATCTGACTGTTTTCGTAGATCAAGGTTTTTGCGATCTACAGTTATTATATCGCAGTTTTCTGTAAGTAATCTACGCCTGATAGAGGATCCAAGTAGACCATTATGTCCTGCTATCCATACTCTTTTATTTTCTAGTTCATATGTTTCGGTCATTTAATCATTCTGGATTATTCTTTTATTGGACAAAACATCTCAAAAATTTTCAAATATTATTTTGATGAAACTACAATCAATTTATAGGGTTGGTTTAATTTGTTTTAATATGTCTTAAAATGAAACCAATTAAATAACAAAAGTTAAATAATTCTTTGTTTTTTTATGAGGTGATTTAGAAAAAATGTCAAAACAAGCCGTGATATTAGCAGGAGGGAAGGGCAGCAGGCTAGGTGAACGGGTATTACATACGCCAAAACCTCTGCTCACGGTTGCAGGACAGCCATTTATAAACATTCTCGTTGAAGAATTAATCCGGTTCGGATTTGACGACATAATTATTCTTTGCGGCACATATTACAAAAAATATGATGAATGGTGTGCAACGTTTCTGAAACGTTGTCCATATATTTCTCTTGTACCAGAACAGCAACCCATGGGAACTGCGGGTTCCCTTCACTGTGCTGCAGAAAAATTAGAATCAGAATTTTTATTTGTTAACGGTGACTCTTTTTTTGGTTTTAATTTGCTTGATTTGGTGCTTCGGGGTTTGGAAAATGATTTCGACGTAACGATAGCCTTAAGGTGTGTAGAAGATACGTCACGTTATGGTGCGGTACAAGTTAAAGAGAATGTAATTGTAAATTTTGGTGAAAAAATAACACGCTCCAGAGGCCTTATAAATGGCGGAGCTTATATGATAAAAAGAAGAATACTAGAAAATATTCCAAACCGTAACTGCTCTCTTGAAAAAGAGATACTCCCTGCCGCAGTTAGGCGTCGCGCAGTCGCAGGATATGAGTATAAAGGCAACTTTATAGATATTGGTATTCCCGACGATCTTATTCGTGCGGATAAGGTCCTCGGCAAATGGTTACACCGTCCTGCGGCCTTCCTCGATAGAGATGGAACAATTAATTGTGATCATGGATATGTACACCGCCAGGAGGACATTGAGTGGATACAAGGAGTATTGCCGGCAATAAAGTTGCTCAATGACAGTGGTTATTTAGTTTTTGTGGTAACCAATCAAGCAGGAATTGCTAGAGGTTTTTTTTCTCGCACTGATGTTGAAAAGTTACATATTTGGATGAATGCACGATTTTTTGCGTCTGGCGCACACGTTGACCGATTTTATTACTGCCCACATCATCCCACTGCTGGTAGCGGAAAATATACAGTCTCCTGTGACTGCAGGAAGCCTAAGGGCGGGATGCTTCGCACTGCACTATCGGAGTGGTCTGTGGACAAAAACCGAAGTTTTTTGATTGGAGATAAAGAAACCGATGTTGCCGCCGCGAGAGACGCCGACATTAAAGGTTTTTTGTTTGATGGAAAAAATTTGCACAGTGCGGTAAAAAAAATTTTACAGAAGCTGGGTTAAACTTAGTGTGTTTTTGTAATCTATAGTGAGAAGAGATTTTGCATAATTTGCTAATATTTCCTTTAAAGTTAAAGAATTTGAGAGTGATCACTTGGGAAAAACCTAGGTACTGAACATATGGCAGGGCAAACTTAATGTTTGCTTCCTCAAATTGTTACGTTACGGGAAAATTATTTTGCTAAATTATCAGAGTGGGTTGTCAAGTGACCTTGTGTCTTTCTTCGTAGGGCAGATAAGGAAACAGTGTGTTACCTTAAGTAATGTTTTACTAAAAAGCTCGGTGATGTCATTAAAATGTTGATTTTTGAATGTTGATACATTTAATAATCGGACAAGAATCCTTTTTAAGGCTGTAACCAATTATTCTATTTACATTAAATATCGGGGATAAAACTATCCTTTAATCCTAAATTGGATACCCAACATCGATTTAACAAATATATTTTTGGACCAAAGATTAGTCATGACGGTTAATAAAAATCGGCGGAAATTCTTAATTCAGTCAAAGAGATTTGCAACAGTTGGTGTGGCCACCTTGTTAGGAGGCACCGTTGTTTGGAGAGCTCATGAACGGGAGGTGTTTTCTGAGAGCAAAGCATCAGGAGAACATTATTTAAATGTAGCTAAATCAACTTTTGGCGAGGATGCATGTTTTTTTTGTGCGGCGGGAGCACTGGCATCAAGTTATCTTAATAGTCAACCTTGGAGTTTTGAGGTTTCAGACAAACAGATACTTGTTTTTGCAGATATGTCACGTTGGACAGGTGCAAATGATCCGGCTGCACGTATGTTGTTTATGAGCATAGGTGCTGCAATTCGAAATATTGAGATCGCTGCACGTGCTCATGGCAATGTAACAAAGACATCTATTGTTCTAGACGAAAGTGTTTTCATACCGGGTAACGCAGAATTGGTTTTGGTTGCTCAGATTGATTTGTTTCCAAAACAGTTAACACAAGATTTTGGTAATTCATACAAGGCTATAGCAGATAGACGAACAAATCGTCATACACATGATTTAGGAAGATATATTGCAAAGTCAGATATAAGAAAAATTCGAATTATAGGAGAGACAACCTTAACGAAAACTCTCCTAATTCCGCATACAGAGCGAAGTCATGGGGTTTTAGCGAGGCTGATGGCCGAAGCATCATTATTTCGTAGATCTAGCCGTGAATGTACAGATGATGCAGCACGCTGGTTTCGGTGTGAGGCGGTTGATGCGCTTGCGAAGCGAGATGGTGAAACCCTGGAGACCCTCGGTATCCCGCCGCTGTATTTGCCTGCATGGAAATTTTGGAGATGTCCATCACCGCAGGACCTCGCCAACTTTAGGTCCGATATTATTGCAGAGCGATCCCGATACAGCAACTATCTTGGAGCCCTGATGTTACCCAGAGACAAGGTGTCAATGCGTTCGATTGTCTTCGCAGGAGGTGTGTGGCAGAGCCTTTGTCTAACTGCAACGCAATTTGGACTCTCCATCCACCCAGTTAGTGCTCTATCTGAATATTTTTTCACACCTAGCCTTAAAAAAGCGAGACATGCTGAAGATCAGTTTCAACGTCATGTCTCTCGTACACGAGATTGGAGGGCGGTTCTGTCATTTAGATTGGGGCGTGCTACAGGTGAATCTTCATTTTCTTATAGAAGAAAGCCTAATTCATTCATCTTTAAAGTATAAAAAATAATATCCTGTATCTCGTTAAATTCGGAATCCATTATTGCCAACGTAGAGAATTTAACAAAGCACTTGTAATTTACCCTTTAAAATTTAACTAGAGCTAGTATTTTCTTTTCTATGCAAGACGGTTTAATTTAACGGTCGCGGAAATGGATTTCAATGGAAAGATATTTGATTATATCATAATTGGCGCGGGAAGCGCGGGATGCCCTTTGGCAAACCGTCTTTCTGAAAATCCTAAAAAAACTGTATTATTGTTAGAGGCTGGGGATGACTTTTTTCCAAAGAATCAACCTGCCATCCTCAATCAGGCATTTGTAACAAGTTCAAAAAAGAATGAACATTTTGTCTGGCGTGATCTTAAAGCGGCATTTCTGCCCCGCCCACCCAATGCTCCCGATAAAAGAGCACGGAGGCGCTATCATCAGGGAAAATTTATTGGGGGTAGTTCAAGTGTGAATGGTATGTGTGCTGTTAGGGGTGTTCCAAGCGATTTCAGGGATTGGGAACTAGCCGGTGCAAAGGGTTGGGGTTGGCAAGATGTTTTACCATACTATCGTAAGTTGGAGAATGATTGGGATTTTGATGGACCTTTGCACGGAAAAGATGGACCGATAACTTTACGTCGTTTGTTTTCGGATGATTGGCCTGGATTTACTGCAGCTGCCTGCCGTGCTTTCAGGGCATCAGGTTGGCAGGATCTTGGAGATCAAAATGGTCAATTCGGAGATGGTTATTTTCCAATTGCTATGAACAAAATAAATGGACAGAGAATTTCATCCGCCGTTGGCTATCTTACGGCAGAAGTTCGTTCCCGGCCCAATTTTCAAATGCTTTGTCGTACCGTTGTTGAAAAAATAATATTTGAAAGGAAGACTGCGGTTGGAGCATTAGTTATCTGTAACGGCAATAGATTTGTCCTAAAGGCGCATGAAATTATTGTATCTTCAGGTGCCCTGCACTCACCAGCCTTGCTCATGCGTTCGGGTGTGGGGGCGGCAGCTTCACTTGTTGAACACGGGATTGATATTGTTGCTGACCGATCAGGGGTTGGCAAAAACTTACAAGAGCACCCGGGTGTAAACTTTGGTGCGTGGTTGAAGCGGGGAGCGCGGCTTAAAAAAAATTTCCCGACCCATATGATTGCTTCTTTGCGTTATTCATCAAATTTTGAAAAAGTTCCAAAAGGGGATATGTATATCGTACCGACCAATCGAGCTGCATGGCATGCTGTTGGCAGTCAAATCGGTATTATGCAGTTATGGGTAAATCGTTCCTATAGTCGAGGTGAAGTGACAATTGCAGGTACAGATCCTCTTGAAGAACCAATTGTTGATTTTAATATGTGTTCTGACCGACGCGATATGGAACGCTTAATAGCAGGTGTGAAGCTAATGGCTAAAATCTGTGACCAACCGGAATTTAAAGATGTAGTAATAGATTTTTTCCCAGTTAGTTATTCGTCGCGTGCTTCAAAATATAGTGTTTACAAGAGTTGGTTGGCTTTTGAGACGTGGACAGCGTCCATACTGATGGATGCTTTACCGTTCGCTAGGCGTTGGTTTGTTGATAATATGATTTCTGATGGACCAACTATTCGCGAACTTGCAGAAGATGAATTAACCTGTGAAAATTGGATTTCAAGTACAGTTTTGGGGCACTGGCATGCTTCCTGTACTTGTAAAATGGGCGCTCCTGATGATCCAATGGCAGTAACTAATCCTAGCGGGAAGGTATATGGAGTAGAAGGGCTACGGGTTGCAGATGCATCGATTATGCCAATGATACCCTGCGCGAATACAAACTTAACCTCGATCATGATTGGTGAGAGGATTGCGGATATGATTAAGGCAGAAAACTAGAATTGCCAATGGTAAACGAAAAAGATACTTCCCAACGGTCCGGTATCACGGTTCGCCGGATGACTTCAAAAAGGCTCAACAAACTAGCGCTTAATTATTGCAAAAAATATATTGTATCTTCAAAGAGACTCTCTGAATATCTTTTAAAGCGCGTTTACCTTGAAGAAAAAGATTCTGACAAAAAAAAAATCTTATCTGAAGAAATACAAAAAATAACAAACCGAATGATAGAATTCGGATTGGTTAATGATTACGAGGCGGCATCCGCTAAACTTCGCTGTAATTTAAAATCTGGTTATGCGCCTGCCATGGCAGTTAGTTTTGCAGCGAAACGTGCATGCGTAGATTTAGAATTGGTGGAAGATATTTTACCCGAAGCGATTCGGGATTCTTTCCAGAAACCTTGTAATGATTGTATTGAAGAGGATATTGACGACGTTCTATTAGCTCGATTAGCGCTTAAACGTAGACGCCGTGGTCCATTCCGAGTTAGTGGCCGCAGTGTAAACACTGATAAGCGAGATATTGGTTGGTTGCAGCGCCGCGGTTATACATTTGATATTATCCGAAAAGCAATGGAGTTGAGTGATTAAATATAGGATGATCCTGAAATTTGACTCAAATATTAAATAGTAACGTGTACATTTTGCGTAAAAAGGCGCTTGCGGATATAATGTCAGCCTTTGATATTCAAGTAAATTATTCCCTGTCGTCTACTTAATATTTAAAATCGATGACTTTCTGCTTCAACACCTAACAGCACCGCTCCAACTGGTTCAAAGTTTGATAGATGTGATTGACCCTGAGCAGATATAGCTTGCAGGTCTCTAAACCTTCTTTCGAAAGGATGCATCTCGAAAATACCATTTGTCCCCGTAGCGTGGAACGCATAGTTTCCTACCTCGCGAGCTTGCAGCATAGCCCAAGTTATTGCCATTCGCAGTCTGGCTCTTAATTTGAGTGAGGGTGCGCCGGTTTCTATTACTCTCTCCCAATATTCTTCAATTGTTTCTAATAATAAAGCTCTTGCTGAACATAGTCTTGCTTCATTTTCGGTCGTGTTGGACTGAATGACAGCATTATCTCTCATCATGACTGGTTTTCCATTTGATTTCCTGTTTCCACCAGCCGGTTTTTCCGCGGTAAGTTTTTTGAAATCTTCAAAAAGCGTCCTGGAAACGCCTAATGCTAATCCAGCAAAAATGATGCCATATGCGGTTAGAAGGGGCACAGAATAAAGGGGCCCGAATTCAGTCCTGTCCGGTTGAGAATCTCTCCATGTGGTGTGTGCATCGTCCACAAAAACATTGGTAGCGACATATGTGTCACTGCCGGTTCCCTTGAGGCCCATTACATTCCAGACTCCTTCAAAGTTTACTTGTTCTCTAGGTATAAGCATTGTTCGCATGATTGGTGACCCGTTTTTATTTTTAAGTTGATCACCATTTTTATCAACAACAAAACTATGACCTCCTACCCATGTTGCATTTAGGCTACCACTCCCAAAACGCCACTTACCATTTGAATTGTAACCACCATTTACTTTTTCGGCTTTTGCTGTTGCGTTTGGCGGTCCCCAAGCCAAAACGGCGTCATAAGGTTGAAAGATTTCTTTTGCGACTGCTTTCGGAACGTATGCCGCAGCCCAGCTACATCCGCTTGCTTGCCCTACACACCAGGCTGTACTTGCGTCAGCGCGGGCAATTGCTTCGGTTGCGAGGGCTATCTCCAGAGGGGTCGCTTCAGCGCCTCCTACGGTTCTAGGCAGAGCCATTCGAAAGAGTTGTTTCTCATGAAGTGCTGCCATGACTTCAGTTGTAACATGCCCCCTCGACTCTATGTTCGCGGAATTTTCACTTATTAAATTTTGCAAACTCTTGGCACGCGCAACCCAGTCAACAGATTGATTTGTAAAATTTTCAACCAACTGATCCATTATTAATCCTCATCCACAACCTTTACCAATATACTCACACATTCTCTGTTGGCTAGCAATTTACGTCCCAGTATAAAGGTAATCAAATTTTATTTAAACAAAATTGGAAATTACAATGGTAGATGAATCGGAGCCTAAAAATTCATTGCGACGCAATGAGGGTTATGCAGATCTCAGAGAATTAATTGAGCGGTTTGAGTCAATGGGTGAAATTGAACATGTTGATGGAGCTGATTGGAATCTAGAGGTTGCCGCGATAGCCGAGACAGTGGCTGCAAAGGCACCTGGTCGTGCCCCAGCCCTTATTTTTGATAATATTAAGGGATATCCCAAAGGTTTTAGAATTATGGCTGGCGGTGCAAACGGATTGAAACGTCTGGCGGTAGTTATGGATCTACCAGAGCCTGAAACAGAGATGGAACTTGTGTCTGCAATGCGCCAACGGATGCGAAAAGATTTTCAACCCATTTCACCTATTGAGGTAAATTCTGGGCCGGTAATGGAAAACATTGATCGCGGAGATGATATTGATATGTGGAAGTTTCCTGTACCTTTTGTCCATGAGTTAGACGGAGGTCGTTACATTGGCACAGATGATCTCGTTATTATGCGCGATCCAGATAGTGGTTGGGTTAACTGTGGTACTTACCGCACCATGGTTCATGACAAAAACACGGTAGCTGTTTGGATGTCTCCGGGTAAACATGGACGGCTTATTGCCGAGAAATATAAGAAACGTGGTGAAGATTGTCCGGTACTTATTTCATGTGGTCAAGATCCGCTATTGTTTATTACTGCACACCAGGAAATAGATCCAGAGGTTGATGAGTTAGCTTATGCTGGTGGGCAAAGAGGCCGCGCTATCGATTATATTCCATCAGAGGTCCACAAATTGCCAGTTCCTGCAGATTCAGAACTTGTAATCGAGGGGACAATGAAAATGGATGAGATGCGGGAAGAAGGTCCGTTTGGAGAGTTTATGGGTTACTACGCCTCAAATGCTAGTGAGTTACCAGTAGTGAACGTAGAGAGAGTATATTATCGGAACGAACCAATTCTTACTTTAGCAGTACCGTCTCGTCCTCCAGAAAATTTCACATTTGCTCGAGCAACGGTTAAATCAGCGTTGATTTGGGATGAAATGGAAAAAGCAGGAATTCCCGGTGTCAAAGGGGTTTGGTGTCATGAAGCCGGTGCAGGGCGACTTTTCAACGTTGTTGCAATTGAGCAGCTATACCCGGGTCATGCGTCGCAGGCAGCTATGGTTGCAACAAACTGTCACGCAGGAAATTATGCTGGACGGTGGGTAGTAGTAGTAGACCAAGATATTGACCCTTCCAATATTTTTGATGTGATCTGGGCAATGTCTACGCGTTGCGATCCGCCAGAAGATGTTCAATTTATTAAACGTGCTTGGTCAACACCCCTTGATCCTCTGCTTCGAGAGCCTCCGTGGCAAAACAATCGTGGTATTATCGACGCTTGTCGTCCTTACGGTTGGAAGGATGAATTTCCAAAAGTTGCTGAGTCATCTCCTGAATTGAAGAAACAAATCCAAAAAAAATGGCCCTACCTATACAAATAAGTGTTTAATCGCGTGTAATCCAAATAATTACTGCAGAAAGAAGTGATAAGCATGATGCTATAAGAACAATTATCGCCACTGGTGTTGGTGTTCCATCTGACAGAAATCCATATAATTGAACGAATACCCCTGGCCAAAACATTTGCATAAAAACACCTATTCCAGCTGCAGTGCCCGATAAGCTTGGTATTGTGCCTATTGCGCCTGTCTGTGCACTAGGTAATGCCAAGCCCTGTGCAAATGTTATAAAAAAACCCGGCACGAATAAAACCCACGCGTTGACTGAAATTAGCCACACCCATGCGCCAAATACACTGCTTGTTACAATTAATAAGAGAGAACCGGCAAAAATCATATTTTCAATACTTACTCTCCCAGATAATTGGCTGGAGGTAAAGTTTCCTAATAAGTAGCCAATGGGGAAAAGAAGAAAGAAAAGACCAAAATCTGTAGTTGGCAAATTTAGAAATTCGTTCATAAGAAGAGAATTCGCCGATGCGAGTGAAAAGAATGCAGCAGAGATGAAACCCGATTGTAAAACGAAGGCCGTGAATCTAATATTTTTAAACAGCAAGATATAATCAGTAAAAAATCGATTGTGAGTTTTTTTTGTATTTCTGATTGGGTTAGTTTCATTTAGATTCGCCCAGGCTAGAACCGCAATTATTGCGCCAAACGCACTTGAAAAAAACATAACAGCACGCCAGTCAGTATATTCGACCAGAAAGCTGCTTAGTACAGGTGCGATCATTGACCCTATTGATATCATCATTGTTAGAAAAGCGATGATCCGCACTAGGTGTTCCATACCAAATACATCTCGGGCAATTGCGCGAGCCAATACCATTCCGCAAGCAGCTCCGGCCCCTTGGATCAGTCTTGCAATAATAAGGAACGTAATAGATGGTGCTAATGCGGATAGTAGCCCTCCTAATGCGTATAAAATTATTCCCACTATCAATACCGGTAGACGCCCACACCGGTCTGAAATCGACCCGTAAATCAAAGTCATCAGGGCCATTATGAAAGAGGGAACAGAGATTGCCAATTGAGTAATTGTGTCAGTAGAACCGAATTCCTCTTTTATGTAAGGAGTGAGAGGGAAGAAAAGGTGTTGTGTAAAAGGAAACAGTAACCCTATCAATCCGAGTGTAGACAGAAAAACATTAACTCTTTTCTTTTTACCAACCACATCCAAACAATTTTTAAAATAATCCATTTTCTTTGGCCGCTGCATAAATTAATCGTATTGCTAATGCGGTCATTAAAAGTTTAAATGTCAAACGGAACCATTGTTCGGGTATTTTATTAAGTAAATATTTTCCGATGTAATTCCCTAATACTCCGCAACCAATCATTGCGATGATTAATGGTAAATATGCACTGAAGGCTACACCTAGCGCACCAAAGGCGAGGAGTTTTGTAATATGGCTTACTGCCATAAGGCCGGCCATGGTTGATGCATGATTTTGCCGTGTGTGAGCGGCGCCGGCGACAAATGACGCGACCATTGTGCCGGTTGCACTAACAAACATGCCTATAAAAGTTGCCGCAAATCCAACAATACAAAATCTAGAGGTGATTGTTCCAATTAATGTGAATCGGGGGCTCCACACAAGTACAATGATCATTACAGCAATAATTCCCTGAAGAATTCCGGTAGGAAGAGCTATATATATTTGTGCCCCTGCGATGGCACCAATTGTCGCGCCCAAAAAAAAGGGAATGAGTGTTTGTTTGATTATGTGCCTCCACATAATTATAGCTCTGCTAGACCCCACGCCCAATTGAACGCAGGTGTGAATAGGCACTAATAAGGTCGGAGGAAAAAAATTTGCCATTACAGCAAGCAATGCAAGCCCACCGGCTGTTCCAGTTATTAGGCCTAGCATCGCAGTGGCAGTGGTTGTTACTGCAAGTAACAAAAATAGCCAAAATGGAACATTCGGCACGCCCAGAAAATCAATTTCCATAATATTCTCAATTGTGTATTTGTTTATGCTTAGCTGTTGGAGAGAATTTCGTCCATAGCTTTATCTTTCCCTTGTGAAAAAAATCTGTAGAATTAGATCGTTAAGATTAACCCTTAACTATTTTTAATTAGGTTTCTGAGGAGTAATAGTGCAAAATCTTTTCCAATAATAAAAAATTAAATTGTATTTTAATTCATGGAGACGCTGAATATGGATCAAGTCCGTTACGAAGCACCGGAAACCCTTGATGCGGCTATTGCCCTGCTTTCCGATGATACTACAGCCTCGACAATTTTTGCTGGCGGCACTGATGTTATGGTTCAACTGCACTCAGACTTAATTGAACCAGAAGTTATTGTGAACGTTAAAAATATTCCAGACCTTATTGGGATAGAAGAAATTGGAGGGGCATATACCATAGGTGCGGCAACCCCTGTCGCAGAATTACAGGAGCATAAAGAATTTTGTGAGGCATGGCCGGGGGTTATAGAGGGTGCAGAATTAATAGGGTCCGTTCAAGTTAAAGGTCGCTCAACAATAGTTGGAAACCTCTGCAACGCTTCGCCGGCAGCAGACTCTGTACCTCCGTCTATTGCTGCTGGAGCGACGGTTAATATTGTAGGCCCAAACGGAAAACGCAAGGTTGCTGTAGAAGATATAGTTACTGGTCCTAGGCAAACTTCTCTAAAAAAAGGCGAAATCATAGTTTCCACAACTTTTCCAGCGCGACCACCTCATTCGGGCGACGCTTATCTCCGATTAACTCCACGAACGGAAATGGACATAGCAATTGTTGGTGCGGCAGTAAACCTCACCCTCGATGATCTGGGAATATGTACTACCGCCAGAGTTTCTCTGGGAGCAGTTGCACCGAAATTTCTTTTAGTTGAAGAGTGCGCAAATGCGTTAATTGGTACCAGAGTTGATAAAAATGCCCTTTATGCACTTGGTAAAGCTGCCTCCGATGCTGCGGATCCAATATCAGATAAACGTGGGACTAGAGATTATCGGGTTAAAACTATAGCCGTTATGACACTCAGGGCGGCGGAAAGAGCAGTCAAGAGAGCGAGAGAGAACTGATGGCAAAAGCTCATGTGACTACGACCGTAAATGGCGATGAGTATGAATTTTTATGCGAGCCGCAGCAATCTTTGGTAAATGTATTGCGCGATGAACTTAGGCTTTCTGGAACGAAAGAGGGCTGCTCGACCGGTGATTGCGGAGCATGTAGTGTCATGATGGATGACCGATTAGTTTGCTCTTGTCTTGTGCTTGCGGTTGAAACCGAGGGTAAGCATATTGAGACTATCGAAGGTATGGGCACAGCGGAGAATTTACATCCCTTACAGCGCCGGTTTTTGGAAATAAACGGCTTACAATGTGGAATTTGCACTCCTGGTATTCTTGTTGCAGCAAAAGCTCTCCTTAAAAAAAACCCAAATCCAACTGAAACAGAAATTAGATTTTGGTTGGCTGGAAATTTATGCAGATGCACTGGTTATGATAAGATAATTCGTTCTGTTCAAGCGGCGGCAGAAGACTTAAGAAAGGATAAATCCAATGGCAACCATTCTTGAAGAAAGTGGTTTTAATCCCGATGCTGACCTCAAAGTTGTGGGCACCAATCCGGTAAAGCATGATGGATTAGATAAAGTACTAGGTCGAGCAAAATTTGGTGCAGATGTTTATCTCCCAGGCATGCTGTATGGAAAAATTGTCCGTTCACCGCATGCGCATGCAAAAATTAAATCAATTGATATTTCAGAGGCTAAAAAACTGCCCGGTGTAAAGGCAGTAATAACGGGTGCCGACTTTCCGGAAATACCACAAGGTAGTGGTTGGGGGGATATGAGTCGGACCACGATTGCACGCGAAAAGGTTTTGTTCGACGGGCATCCTGTTGCGGCTATTGCGGCTATATCGGAGCAGGTGGCAAAACGCGCCTGCAAATTGATAAAGGTGGAGTATGATGTTCTGCCGCATGTAATAGAAGTCGAAGATGCTATCGCCAAAGATGCACCGATTTTGCACGATTATATGAGAACAAAGGGAGATGAAGATGCGCCTGATGTTCCAACCAACATTTGCGAAAAAATGGTAAGTAAGATTGGGGATATCGATAGTGGATTTGCTTCTGCTGATTTTATTGTGGAAAATGATTTTGACTCAAAACCTATGCATCAGGGTTATATTGAACCTCAGGGTTGCATTGCGGATTACTCTCAGGATGGGCTCGTGGAATTATGGACCTGCACTCAGGCACCATTTGTATATCGAGACCGTCTTTCCGCGATTCTTAAAATTGATGCAGCGAAGATCAATGTTCAACAGTCTGAACTTGGGGGAGGATTTGGAGGGAAGACAGGTTTCTATGCTGAACCCCTCGCCATTGTATTATCAAAAAAGGCGAGTGCCCCTGTCAAAATGACGTTAACACGGACGGAGGTTTTTCGGGGTACTGGCCCAGTTTCCGGAACAAAGTCTCGTATCAAAATGGGTTGCAAAAGAAATGGGAAAATTGTTGCAGCAGAAGCGGAATTATATTTTCAAACAGGTCCATATACGGGATCGATGTATTTTAATGCTCCAAATGCAATGTTCACACGTTATGACCTTCCAAATATTTATATCGAAGCGTATGAGGTTGTTTCAAATAGGCCTAAAGTTAATTCGTTCCGTGCTCCTTGTGTACCCCAAATCGTATTTGGCGTTGAGGGTCTTATCGATGATATGGCGAAAAAAGTCGGTATGGATCCCATTGATTTCCGATTAAAGAATGCTGCTACAGAAGGGCATACTACTATCTATGGTGATACCTGGGGCCCGGTAGGTTTTGTGGAAACACTTGAGGCAGCTAAAACAACGGAACATTATAGGACCCCAATAAAATCAGGGGAAGGCCGGGGTATATCCTGTGGTTTTTGGTTCAATCGAGGAGGAGAGACAGCGTCGACAATGACCCTCGCCCCAGACGGCACAGTCACTATATCTACCGGGACTGCAGACGTCGCAGGATCAAGAATTTCTATAGCTATGATGGCAGCGGAAGAGCTTGGAATTGATGTTGATAAAGTTCGTGTCAAAATGTCCGATACAAATTCGCTTGGGTTTAATCGTGTGACTGCTGGCAGTAGAACAACATTTTCGGTGGGGATGGTAGTGGTTGACAACGCAAGAAAATGTATTGGAGAACTTTGTAGACGTGCTGCAAATGAATGGGGTGTAGCAGAAGAAGAAGTAAAATTTGAAAATGGTGAGGTGAAACCTGCTAGTTCAAACGTGGGTGATTTCGCTCCAATGTCAATAGGTGATATCACGTCCAAAACAACAATGACTGATGGGGCTATTGTATCTTCGTCTTCTATGAATGTAACTGGTGCTGGGCCCGGATTTGGTGTGCATATTGTTGACGTGAAAGTTGATGAGGGGACTGGCCGAGTTGATGTCTTGCGTTGGACAGTAATTCAAGATGCTGGCAAGGCAATTCACCCTTTACAAGTGGAAGGCCAACTCCAAGGTGCAGCAATTCAAGGAATGGGGTGGGCGCTTAATGAAGAATA
>MDTG01261767.1_pt1 | contig 26849 bp, 27 predicted proteins | sample 811421 | NCBI WGS metagenome assembly MDTG01 (sample SAMN05326645, study PRJNA326480) | marine metagenome | isolation source: seawater | place: Pacific Ocean: South East | collected 2011
CTGATTCCTGAAAAGTACCCATTTGACACACGTGCAACTGGCCTTAAATACAGCTGACACAGTGGGTAGTACATAGCGTTAATATTTCTTATACTCGATCTCGGTAAAGTGTTATACCAACGTGGCATTTGCTATGCGCCGGATTATGTCATTAATGCTGGTGGTATTATCGATATTTATCATCAAAAACTGTCAGATTCCTCTGACCAAGCCATGCGTGAACATATCTCTCGAATCGGCGCGACTCTGATTGAAATCTATCAGCGCGCTGAAGAGGAAAATACTGCCACTAATCTGGTGGCAAACCGGATTGCTGAAGAACGATTTGCAAAGCGGGGTTGAACTTTGCCGCACAAATCGTCATAATCCCCGCGCTCTTAAATCAGAGCGCGCAAGTTTCTATGGTGGGCTTTTGGTCCTCTCGCAATGATACTCTGTGAACCCGGTCAGGCCTGGAAGGGAGCAGCCGCAGCAGACGACTCATGTGCCGGGATGTGGCTGAGGGCCTGCCACCCAAATTCCCTTCTTTGATTCGTCTCGATTTATCCTGATTTAAATAATACTAATCCGCATAGACGTTTAACTAACATAGCCTGCTATTTTGCGTGTGGCTGAACTACTGGCTTGTTGCACCGCTTTAACGTAAACGCTTGATTTACTAACAGGTGTGTCACCGCTATTACCCAGTAAACTGATAACAGAATTGACTGAACCATCCAAACTGAAAACGGGTGCGCTAACGACATTGATATCCGGCAGGAAGTCCTCTTTGAAGCGACACAGGTTTTCTTGTTTTATATCTTCCAGTAAGCGATAGAAGCTTTCTTTGGTAACTGATTCTCCCATGTATCGTGGTAGCGTTGAGGGAGATGAAAAATATTTTTCAACCAATTCCCGGCGACGAAGCTGAGGCAGGTGAGCCAGAAAAATACGACCAGCTGCGGAGGTAAAAGGGGAAAGCTCAGAACCCAGACGGATATTCACGGCGAGAAAGCGACTTGAGTCGAGCCACTTAATGACCAAGGGCACATCGCCGTTCCAAATCGTAACCGTAATAGTTTTATCGAGTTCCTGATGCAGTCTGTCTGCATATTCAAAGACTGTCTGTACCGGGCTCAGATGCTTGAGCGCAGACATGCCTAATCGAACGCTGGTATTTGATAATGAATATTTTGCATTATCCAATTGCGACACATATCCGAGTTTAGTCAGACTAACCAGGTACTTGTGAAGTCGGCTGGGGCTCATTTTCGCCAATTGAGACAATTCTTTTAGTGTTATTGGCGAGCCGTGTTCTGAAATTAATTCTAACACTTCTAGCCCGGTCTCTAAGGAGCTGATTCCTTGTCTCGAGGACACTAATTTGTTTTCTTGCATAGTGAATTTTCTACTACCCGTTAATGGCGGGGCCGGTGAGTATAGTGCGGCCTTTTTCGGCTGCACGTTACTATAAGATCACCGGCATTGACAATACTCGTCAAATTATCATACAAATACTAAACTGCAAGACTCGATTCAATGAATTCCCGGTTTGCATCAAGGGCCTGAGAATCGCCACTAAACTGAACCTTTCCTTTCACAATCAGAATATGCTGTTCGCAAAGCTCATGTAACACCTTGATATTTTTATCCACAATGATGGTGGATACGCCTGTCGCTTTAATTTTGCGTATCACATCCCATATTTCTTTACGGATCAGCGGAGCAAGTCCTTCAGTGGCCTCATCCAGAATCAACAAATCTGGGTTGGTTAGCAGCGCTCTGCCAATCGCAAGCATCTGTTGTTCACCACCTGATAGTTGCGTACCTTTATTAGTCAGCCGTTCCTGTAGTCTTGGAAATACATCCAGCACCTGTTCGTAGGTCCAGTGTTCCTCTCCTCTGGAGTTCTTTCGGGCTGCCATCTGCAGATGTTCTTTAACTGTCAGGTTATGGAACATCCCGCGCCCTTCAGGGACGTAGGCAATATCATTGCGCATGCGTTTCCAGGTGGGTAATGCATCAATGTCCTGACCTTTATATAACACGCTGCCGCTGCGAGGCTTTACAATACCGAGAATGGATTTTAACGTCGTCGATTTACCCATGCCGTTGCGGCCCATGATACTGACGGTCTGGCCCTTTTTAATCTCAAAAGAAACCCCGTGCAGTATATGACTTTCTCCGTAGAGAGTGTGGATGCCGTGAACTTCAAGTATGTTATCCGTCATTATCAGAATACCTCGTCATCGTTGCCCAGGTAAGCTTCCTGAACCAAAGGGTTAGCCCGAATATTGTCAACTACATCAGTGATCAAATGCTGACCATCCACCATCACGGTCATAAGATCTGAAAGCTCAAAGACGGCATCCATATCGTGTTCAACCAACACTATGCAGTATCGTTGTTTTAGCTGTTTCAAAAGTTCGATAATAGTCAGTGATTCTTCATGGCCCATTCCGGCCATGGGTTCGTCGAGTAGTAAGACTTGTGGATCGGTTGCCAGAACCATGGCTATTTCAAGCTGACGTTGTTCACCGTAACTGATGGCGCTGGCGACAGTATCGGCACGGCCACTCAGGCCTACCTGAGCCAAAGCGTCACTGGCAATTTGTTTGATAAACTGACTCGACTGACGAGACTTAAATAAATTAAAACTGCCACCAACCCTCTGCTGTGCAGCAATGCAACAATTCTCCAGACAGGTGGAAGCTTTGAATATATTGGTTTTTTGGAAACTCCGGCCAATACCTTTGCGGCAAAACTGATAGCTCTTTAATCCCGTTACGTTATTGCCTTTATACAGAATGACGCCTTTGGTCGCAGGGTAGGTACCACATAAAATATTGAGTAATGTGCTTTTACCTGCGCCATTGGGGCCAACAATACTATGTAGCGATTTATCGTAAAATTTTATATTAAATTCGTGCAGCGCTTTGAGACCGCCCCAGTGCTTGGAGAGATTTTCTGCCTGTAAAACACATTCACTCATTTGCGTTTCCCCGTTACTAATTTTTCAACCAGTCCGGCAATACCACTTTTCAGGGTTAGCACCATGACGATAATCAGTGAGCCCATCCAGAACATCCAGTACTGGGTCATATGTTCAATACCGTAATGCAGACTTTCGTAAACAAATACGCCTAAAATTGCCCCGAATACTGTGCCCAGACCGCCAAGAATAGCCATGACTAATGCTGATGCGGAGACTTCCCATGACATCATGGTTGGATTCACAAAGCCGTATTGGAGTGAGAACAGATAGCCAGCGTATGCGGCAAGGGATGATGACAAAACATAGGCGACTAAACGGAAATGAAAGATGTTATAGCCCAGCGCTGTGGCGCGCTCGGGGTTTTCTTTCACGGCATCGATTACACGACCAAAGCGGGATTGAAGCGTAATTTTGAAAAACACATAGCAGTTAAACAGTGACAACAAACACAGGTAATAGAAGTGGGTTTCATTGTCTAAATCGAGGAAATTTAATCCAAATATGCTGGTTTCAGGTTTGAGGTAAATAAACAGCCCATCCAGACCACCATATTCGGTCGAGTCAGCGAAAAAGTAGAACGTCATTTGTGCCAGGGCCAGGGTGATCATAATCATGTAGATCCCACTGGTGCGCAGTACAATTAACCCAACAATTAATGCAATAACACTACTGGCAGCCATGACGTAAAAGGTGTAAATCCAAAAGTTCACCTCTTCATATTCAGGAACCATGATGGCAAACAAGTAACCACCCAGGCCATAAAACATCGCATGGCCAAGGCTGATTAAACCAGTTTTCCCCACCAGATAATCCAATGACATCACGAAGATAGACAAGATCAGCATGGTAGAAATTTTATTAACGTAAAACGTATTCTCATTGAAGAACAAGGGGACACCCAGGGCAATGAAGAAAAACGCGAGAATAAATACTTTTTCAGCTTTGGTAGAAAATACAGACATCGCAATACCTTAACTTTTAAAAAGCCCTTGTGGTTTGAAAATCAGGATCAAGGCCATGAGCAGGTATATGGTCATACTCGACATGCCTGGTAAAAGCACGGAGGCAAAGGTATCAACAATACCCACTAATAAAGCCGCGACAAATGCGCCTTTGATTGAACCCATTCCACCGATCACTACCACCACAAAACAAGAGATAAGCACTCGTTCACCCATCCCGGGTACAAGGCTGACAATTGGCGCAGAAACAATACCTGCCAGTGCAGAAAGCGTGACCCCAACTGCGAAGACAATGGTGAATAACTTACTGATATCCACACCGAGGTTTTCAACCATTTCCCGATTGGACTCGCCTGCGCGAATCATCATTCCGAGTTTGGTGTTATTGATCACGTAGTACATTGCTAACGCGATGCCGATACAAAGCACGGATAAGAACAGCCGGTAAACCGGATATTCCACAATGTCTGTGAGTTGGATTGACGAGGAGAGTAATTCAGGAACCTCTACGCCGAGAGGATCGTTACCCCAGATAAAACTTTGCGCAGCGTTAAAAATAAAAATCAGACCAACCGTAAGCAGCACCTGATCGAGGTGGTCCCGGTTGTACAGGTGAATAATCAGGAATCGTTCTATTATGATCCCGATTATCATCGCAATCACACAGGCAATGATGACCGCGAGCAGAAAACTGTCAGTAGCTGATGCGAAGTAGTACACCAAATAGGCGCCAATCATATACATTGAACCATGAGCAAGATTCAATATACCCATAACACCGAATACTAACGTGAGACCCGATGCAATGAGGAAAAGAAGAAGCCCGTATTGAACACCGTTCAGTAGTTGCACCAGGAAAAGCGACATATCCATAGTAATAAACCTCTAAGAGGAAGCCCGCAGGCTTCCTGAACTAGTGACAACTTATAATTTACAACCACGAGCCGGATCGTTGAGCGCGGCAGCCGCTGTTTTCACTACCATGTTTTCACCGTTTTCAACTTTTCTCAGATAGATATTCTGAATAGGGTTGTGAGCTTTAGAGAAATGAAAACTTCCACGAGGGCTGTCAATTTCGACGCCTTCCATTGCTTTAATTAAGGCTTTTTTATCAGCGGTATTGCCTTTGGTCGCCTCAACAGCCTGAATGATAAGCTGACCGGCGTCATAGCCTTGTACAGCATAAATATCGGCAGGTTTGTCATACAACGCTTTATATTCTGCTCTGAATGCTTTGTTCTTCGGATTGTCCAGCGTGTCAGCATAGTGCAGTGTCGTCATTAATCCTTCTGCAGCATCACCCTGAGCGGTGATTGTGCCTTCGGTTAAGAAGCCTGAACCAATTAACGGAATTTTGCCTTTCAGACCCATCGCATCATAGTCTTTCACAAATTTTACCGAGCCACCGCCGGCAAAAAAGACAAACACCGCATCTGGTTTTATCGACGCAATTTCGGTCAGGTATGACTGAAATTCGGTATTAGGGAAGGGCACAAAAATTTTCTTTACTACCTCACCGCCAGCGTCTTCAAAAGACTCTTGAAAAGCTTCCAGCGATTCTTTACCAAAGCCATAGTTCCAGCTCATGGTCACCACTTTCTTATAGCCCATTTTTACCGCTTCGCTACCCATTGGATAAGCTGTTTGCCATGATGAAAATGAAGTACGGAATACGTTTGGCTGACAAAATGCGCCAGTCGCGGCATTAATTCCAGCGTTAGGAATGATCATGATTGAGTCTTTATTGCGAATAGATTTAATCATTCCCATTGCCACGCCAGAGTGAACCGGACCAATGATAAAGTCGGCATCATCTTTGTCGGTCATCGCTGAGGTTAGCTCTGGAGCACGCGCGGGTTTGGCTTCTGTATCACTGATAATAAATTCAACCTGACGTCCGGCAATCTTATTACCTTTCTCTTTCAATGCCTGTTTTAAACCATTAGTGGCGGCTTCACCCGGGCCTGCATAGACACCACTGTAGGGCAACATGACGCCGATTTTTATCGGTCCTTCTTCGGCATGGGCTGACATTCCTGACAGCAGCGATGCACTCATCATGCTACCTGCCATCGCTATTTTTTTTATCGTACGTTTGTTCAGTATCATTGTTATCTACTCGCATCGTTATTTGTGTGGAGATACCTGATACTAAGCGTTCAAGAAATAGACGCTATCCGGTCAATGCAATGCTTATCCTATCCGTGCAAATCGTTATCAAAATACTTACATTTAATATACAAATCCGGTAAACATGTGACTGGTTGAAACAATCTGGAGTACTTTCAAGCCTTCTCATATAAGGCCTGAGCACAAAAGTAAGGTTGTTCTTAACCAAGTGCGGTCAACGGACCGGAATGTTAACGAACTGAATAAATGTATAGCGGGGATAAGGTGGAACTCAGACATTTACGGTACTTTTGTGTAGTGGCCGATGAACTTAACCTGACACGTGCTGCAGAAAAATTATTCATCGCTCAACCACCGCTTACGCGTCAGATTAAGCAGCTTGAGGAAGAAATTGGTGTGGCACTTTTTGTGCGGGAAGCGCGGGGGTTATCCCTTACGCCGGCTGGCGAATACTTTTTAAAACAGGCTGTTTGTATTCTTGAAAAAGTAGATAATTCGGTAGAAGAAACTCGCAATGTGGCCGATCACGGACGTGTCGTATTTAGCATCGGTTTTGTGCCATCAGTGTTCTATGGGCAATTGCCAAGTTTGGTGCGGCGTTTGCGTCAACGTAGCAATATAGAAGTTGTCCTACATGAACTGAAAACGGCTGAACAGGTTGAAGCCCTTAAAACCGGTAAAATTGACATTGGTTTTGGTCGTATCCGAGTCCCGGATTTAGGATCTGACGTCGAGCAAACAGTGCTGTTTCAGGAGCCTATTGTGGTTGCCTTACCGGCTTCTCATCCGCTGGCCAAACAACCGGTGAAAATGGAAGATTTAGCCAAGTTACCCATTATTCTCTTCCCGTCCGGGCAGGGGCCTAATTTTGCGGATATTTGTTTGGGTCTTTTTGCGCTTAGGGCATTGGATATCAAAGTGACGCAGCAGGTTAATGATTTGCAGACTGCGTTAGGACTGGTGGCGTCAGAAATGGGTTTTAGTCTGGTACCCGAGCAGGTCCGACGCTTAAATCGTGATGATGTGGCATTTGTTCGTTTGGAAGACAAAAGTATCACTACGCCGGTGGTCTGTAGCCGACGCAAGGAAGAAAATTCGGAAACCATGGAATTTGCTTTATCGATTCTTGATGAACTGGTGCAAAATCGCTTAACCGGGCGCTATCCGTGACGGCAATCCGTAACAAGAGTTACTTGGCAATAAAGGCAGACAACCAGCGACGTAAAACTAATACGGCAACGCCAATAATCAAACCCCAAAAGGCAGAAGTCAGCTGGAATATCTCGAAGCCTGATGCGGTTACCAGAAAGGTGCATAGTGCTGCTTCGCGTTCACTCGACTGGGCGACAGAGGTCATCAGCGAACTTTCAATCGCCCCGAGTAGAGCCAGGCCTGCAACGATAGCGATATAGCTGGCCGGAAGTGCCTGAATGATGGCAACCAGGGTCGCGCTGAATAAACCAAACGCAAAAAAGGTGATGGCACCCGCCACCGTACCTGCGTAGCGCTTTTCACTATTGGCATGCGCTTCTTTGCCTGTACAAATCGCCGCAGTAATCGCTGCAAGATTGACTCCATGACACCCAACTAAAGCAAAGATACTGCTTACCAGACCACTTCCTGCAACAATTTGGTTGGCGGGAGGCTGATAACCATCCTGGCGAAGTACTGCCAGTCCGGTAATGAACTGACCACTAATGGCCACTAGAGTGAGCGGAATGGCGACGTTGAGAAAACCATATAGAGTAAACTCAGGTGCTACAAACTCTGGTGCAGAAATGGCCCATTTCAGGCTGTTAAATGCAGTATTACCGGTTACCAGTAAATAGAACAAACCAGCCATCACTGCACAAATGATTGCATACCGGGGATTAATGACTTTAGCACTGACGTAAACGGCCATCATAATGATCCCAAGTGCAGGTTCTACTGCCATCTGGTTAAACAGACTCAGTCCGAACTGAAGCAGGATCCCAGCCAGTAGCGCTGCAGCCAGGGATAAAGGTAAATGCGCCACAATACGCTGAAAAGAGCCGGTAATACCTAGAATCAACAGCAGCAGTCCCGACATAATATAGGCACCCACAGCCTGATTGAACGTCAGGCCGGGTAGTAGCGTAACTAATAAGGCTGATCCCGGGGCGTTCCAGGCGAACATGATGGGCATTTTATAGCGCAAGCTGAACCACAAGCAAAGAATGCCACTGGCAATTGACATGCCCCAAATCCAGGAGGTCAGTTGGACAGCACTCAAACTGGCAGCCTCAGCTGCCTGGAACAGAATAACCAATGGACCAGCATAGCCCATGATAGTGGCGATAATGCCCGCCACTACCGCAGAAACTGACCAGTCGTGTCTCAGGGATGAAAGGTGTTTAAGCGGATTCAGTGAAGCAGACATTCCCATAATATTTGCCTTAACGTAGGATGAGTTTAGCCACAATCTCCGCCGGCGACGGGTAGGATAGTGCCGGTTATATAACTCGCTTCGTCAGAGGCCAGATATAAAATAGCAGAAGCCTGTTCATCCAGGGTTCCGTAGCGATGCATAAAGCTGGTCTCTTTAGTCTGATCAACAATTTGCTGATACCAGATTTGCTCCTGTTCTGATTGTTCAGAGGTATTTCGTGGTGTAACCCGTGGTGGTGCTTCGGTGCCTCCAGGCGCCGTTGCATTAACGCGGATATTGGCCTCTGCGTATTCAAATGCCAGTGATACAGTCAGCGCATTCACGCCACCTTTAGCTGCGGCATAGGGGACCCGGTTAACCCCTCGTGTAGCCACGGAAGACACATTAACTATGGCTCCACCGCCTTGTTTTAACATCGCCGGGAGCACTGCACGGCAACACCACAGGGTTGGAAACAGCGAACGACGCACCTCTTTCTCGACTTGTTCGCTGGTGTATTCAGCATAAGGTTTGGCCCATATAGTGCCACCGACATTATTGATTAATTTGTCGATACGCCCAAAATGCGCCTCAACTTTATCCATTACTGCCTGCGCGCCTTCATAGGTTTCCAGATCAGCTTCAATTGCGATCACATCACAACCTGCGTTACTAAGTTCTTCAGCCACCTTATGTACGTGGCTGGCCCGATCGACCAGTACCAGGCGTGCGCCTTCAGTTGCTGCGCGCGCGGCGACCCGGCAACCAATACCCTGAGCGGCGCCGGTGACGACAATTACCTGATTAAGGAAACGGTCGTTCATGCCGCACTCTCCTGTTTGGGCGTGCTGGGATTGAATTTTTCGTAATAGAATGCATTCGGTTGAGTACCCGATTCGGTGAAATAGTTACGCACGGCATCTACCATTGGCGGCGGTCCACAAAGATAAACATCGGCACTTTCGATTTCAAATGGCACGGCGTCCATATGTTGTGTGACAAAGCCAATGCGTTCGTGGCCGCTTTCCTTATCAACCAGTACCGTCGCAAAATTGACATTTTCAAGTTCACTGGTAAAGGCAGAGAGCTCGTCAAGTTTAACTAAATCAGCTGTACCTGTTACTCCATAAAGTAGAAATACCGGGTGCTCAGTAGGCTCCTTTTTGAGTTGTTTCAACATGGATAACAGTGGCGCAAGGCCCGTTCCGCCGGCGAGCAGTAGTACGGGGCGTTCAACCGCGCGCAGGTAAAAACTACCAATTGGGCCGGTAACAGACATGGTATCGCCTGGTTTTGCCTCGCTGGTTAAGTAAGTACTCATTAAACCATTCGGCACATTTCGAATGAGAAATGATACGTCGGTCTCACCCGGCAAAGAGCTAAAGGAATACGCTCTGGTCTGGTCGGTACCAGGTACTCCCAGGTTGACATATTGACCTGGTAAAAAGCCCAGGGCTTCCGGTAATGTCAGATTGAGCTCTATGGTTGAATCTGACAGGGCGGTTACTCCAGTTACTTCAGCGTCCATTGATTGAGGACCTGAAGAACATAGAGATGAGGCTGCAGGAATGGCTACTACCGCATCGCTACTTACTACCATCTGGCAGGTTAGGATCAAGCCTGACTCTGCTTCGTCGTCGGTGAGTGCTTCATCAATGTACTCATCGCCTAAATCGTAACTACCTTGCAGACAGGTACCTTTGCAGGTGCCGCAAACGCCGTCAGAGCAGTCCATCGGTAATTTGATTTGATGACGGTAGGCGGCATCGAGGACAGTTTCGTCCTCGTTACAGGCAATGACGCGAGTGACACCGTCTTCGAAATTTAATGCAACTTGATAGCTCATACTACCTCCTGTGCTTACAAGTGATAGACATCGATGACCTGATTGATGTAGTCGTTATTGAGAACGACTTTTTTATAAATAATCAGGGGGCTGTCACCAGATGTATCAAGGGTGTAAAAGTTAGTACCGAAAAAGTGACTGGTCTCACGGTAGCGGTGACTTAAAGTATTGAAATTAAAACGCAGTTCGATGGTGCGATCGGTCTGAGACAGAATTTCAATATTTGAGCACTGATGTGTGGTACGAGGTTCTGGCATACTGGCGCCTGAACGTTCGGTTTTTATCCGGTAAACACGATCTTCCAGACCATTTTTGTTTGGATAATAAATCAGAGAAATCTCTTTTTGTGGATCGGTTGTTAACTGGTCATCGTCATCCCAGGCCGGCATCCAGTAAACAACATTCTTGTGGTAACAGGCTAACCATTCTTCCCACTGACGGTCATCCAGTAAACGGGCTTCACGATAGATAAATGCTTTAACTTGTTCAAAAGTCATTGCTAATTCCCCTTATCAGTCTTTTTGAGTCACTGGAATAAACTGGGCGCGCTCGCTTTCAATAGCACGCAACATTTCTTGTTCCCAGTGTTTATGATGATGAATGTACAACCCTTCATCTTCGGGTTTAGCGCCCGTCATTACGGGTTTCATATCGATTTGTTCAGCATATTTGTCACCGCCCTGAATCCAGTGCGCGGCACCCCGGCTCATATCGTTCCACTTCATGCCAGACGCAGCGTAACCTTGCTGACAGCCACGGAACTCTTCCAGATCGTCTGGCGTACCCATGCCGCTAACGTTGAAAAAGTCTTCGTACTGACGCAGACGTTTTGCGCGGTTTTCAGGGGATTCGTTTTTAGGTGCAAAGCAATAAATAGAAACTTCAGTCTTATCGACAGAAATAGGTCGAGTAACCCGGATCTGGGTCGAGAACTGATCCATCAGATACACATTCGGATACAGGCACAGGTTCCGGGTTTGGTTAACCATGGTATCGGCGCGGGCTTCACCGAACTCTTCTTTCAAACGTTCAAACTGCGTGAATACAGGTCGCGCTGACGGATTCGCCAGGCGAGTCCATAACATCATATGGCCATTTTCAAAGGAGTAGAAACCACCTTCACCAGACCAGCTACGGGCATCCACGGCTACCGTCCCGCCCTCTTCGTAGTTGCGATGGCCCATGGTGGATAAATAGTTCCAATGTACGGTACCGACGTGATAACCATCTGCACCATTTTCAGCGGTGAGTTTCCAGTTACCCTCATAGGTATAGGTCGAAGTACCACGCAAAATTTCCAAACCGTCGGGAGCTTGATCAACAATGTTATCGATCACTTTGGTGGTTTCACCCAGATGATCGACTAGATTTGCGACATCTCCATTCAGACTGCCAAACAGAAAACCACGGTAAGATTCAAAGCGGGGTAGTTTTACTAAATCGTGAGAGCCTTCTTTGTTGAATGACTCCGGATAACCGCCTTTCTTTTGATCTCTGGCTTTAAGTAACTTACCAGAATTATAAAAAGTCCAGCCATGGAATGGGCAGGTGAATGAGGTTTTGTTACCACGTTTTCGACGACACAGGGTCGCACCGCGGTGCGAACAGGTGTTCAGTAACGCATTCAGTTCACCGTCTTTGTTACGGGTAATGACGACAGGCTGACGACCAATTGTTGTGGTGAAATAGTCTCCAACCTCAGGGAGCTGACTTTCGTGTGCCAGGAAGACCCAGTTGCCCTCGAAAATGTGCTTCATTTCCAGTTCGAATAGTGTCTGGTCGGTGAAAATGCTGCGATCGCAGCGATAATGTCCCTGCGCTTCATCCACTTCAACTGCACCAGTCACCTGTGCTGTTAACTTATCAAAATTTAAACTCATGGCTGTTACCCTCTGAGAACTTATAAACTAATGTCATTACCCAAGCCTTTGCCTGAGTTATCGATGAATCCGATTGTGACGCTGTGCCCAACTTGATTGGAGTATTAGTTAGGGCTGTTAATGAATCGCGCTATACGATTAATATTTTGTTAAATTAATGATAATTGTTCGGGTTCGCCAATATTGATTTGGTAGGCACCCATACCTGTAGAGTATGGGTGCCGATTGGCAGCTATAATCAGTCAACTTAAAAAGCGTATTTCGCCATTACCTGAAACCTGCTCATATCACCGTCATACCCATCCGCGGTTTCCCGCTTAGCATAGGTGTACTCAGCACCCACTGAAAAAGGTTTTGAGAAGTTATAGATGTAGTTAATGCGAGTGCTGAAAACATCATTTGTGCGTGAGCCGAGCATGCCTTCAACCGTATCGACGTCCAGGGATGAATAGATGATGTTGGTACGGGCATTTTCACTCCATAAGTGACGATAGGCCAGAGTAATGGCGGTTACGTCAATGGCATCAAAATTTCCTTCATCATCAAGGAATACGCCGTTTGCCGCGTTCACGCCGACATAGCGTCCAAGACCAGAGCCGCTGGCAACCTGAATTCTGATGTCATCGCCGTTGCCAAACTTAATTCTCGACGAAACAGAAATGCCAATACCGGTGTCTGAATAGTCCTGCCCACCTGTTTCATAGGCCAATTGGCGGAACAATCCACCTACTTTGAAGTGGCCCCAATCCGTGTTTTTGGTATAGGTCAGGATAAGGTCAGGTACTGAGTTGTCGTCGGTGGTAATTTGCGCTGCGGAAGTCGTTCCTACGGTGGTTTCCGGATTTTCCAGTGCGACTTCAAAACCATTGCTCGTATAACGAATTTGGGACTGGCGGGCAAAGGCAACACCGTCGGTAGTACCTATAAAATCGACTGATTCAACCAACGATCGCAGGTCCATAATGGTCGACCAGGTTTGTCCGATAAGCCACTCTTTATATTTGATAAAAGCATGACGAAGGCGAGGTACGTATGAGTTACTTACCCGTTCATTACCGTCTGATGTAAGCAGAAAATCAAATTCAATCACACCGGTAATAGCGTCTTCATCGTTCACTGGTGTAGTCGTCGTGAATCTGAAACGGGATTGTTTAGCATGGGCATCAAAACGGCCACCAAGATCATCATCTTCAGCACCGGTTTGTACCAACGAAGGAATGTAGATATCGCGGGCCGGACCAATCCCTTCACCATTAGAGTAATCACTGTACATGGCATCGACTTTTAAGTAGCCAGAAAACTTAACATCTGTGTCTGCTAAGGTTGCCGCCTGCGCCGAAGGTAAACAACATAATGCCGCCAAAACGGAAGAGGCGAGCAATGTCTTGAAATAAGGTCTTTGTGTTGAAGTGTTCATTCAGTTCTCCGATAAAAAGTCGCGCCATTCAGATGGCTTTATTAAGCAGAAACACTCTTTTAGGAACATCAGTAAGTAGAGTTGCAGTGTAAATTTTCTGTTATCAGAATGTTTCTGGCGTTAAGAAAGTACTGTGAAGTTTGTTCGTTAACCAATATCAAATGGGTGGGTATTCATACTTTTAAGATATGGCTTGGTTAATTGTTCAGGAATTTTTAATACAAAATTTAATAATTTTATAAGATTCTATATTTATGATTTTTAAAGATATAAATGCCAAATCGGTTACATAAAATTTAAATTGTTTTTACAAGGTGTTGACACTGGATAGGTTGGTTTTTAACATGATGAAAATAATTCACTAAATATGAATTTTGAGGGGTGCCAATGTCATTGAGAGAAGCTCTTAACAGCAAAGCAATATTTCAGCATGAATGCCCTCATTTGGTTTCCGATTATGTCAATGAGCATATTGGCAATCACTCAATTACCTTGCAGGGTCAAAAGACCGGACGAGCGTCGTTATGGCATCGGGCATTGGATCCGGCAATCTCGTTGTCAAAAATTACCTATGGTAGTCGGGTACGGGTGAGATCCCCTGAGCTTCAGGATATTTATCATCTTCAGGTTGTTCTGAACGGCCAGTGTCGCTGGCAGTTAGCTGACAGTGAACGAATGTTGGGACCTGGTGAACTAATGATGCTAAATCCCCAGGAAAACGTAGATCTAACCTATTCTGAAGAGTGCGAAAAAATTATCATTAAAATTCCCCGCACGATTATTACCAATACCGCTATCAGTCATGGAGCGTCGATACCCCGGGACGGGGTGAAGTTCGCCCGGCATGTATTGCATATCAATCAGTTCAAAGCGCTATCGCAGCTGTTAGAGCTGCTATGTCTTGAAGCTGAAAGTGAAGTCGTAGACGTTAATATGCATACGCCGTATCAAATATTGTTGGCCAATAAACTGTTATCAATGTTTAACAGCAATGTGGATATTCACGGTAGCTACGATATGAATGTACGGTGCTTCGAGATTATCGACAGCTATATCCAGGACAACATAAAGAAAGATGTCAGTGTTGAAGAGCTGGCTTCTGTTAGCAGGGTAAGTAAACGCACCTTGTATAACTTGTTCGCTAAATATCGCTCGATTACACCAATGTCATATATAAAGCAGAAAAAACTGTCAGAAGTCCGCCGTCTGTTGCAAACCAAAGAGGGCGCAATTCGGAATGTCACTGAAGTTGCAATGGATTACGGATTTATTCATTTAGGCCGTTTCTCTGGCGACTATAAAAAGACCTTCGGTGAATTGCCGTCAGAAACGTTGAGAAAAACAATCGTTGCTTAGCGTCTGGTGTTAAACGTCGTGAAGCGTCTTAACAATCTCCTTATCACCTTGCAAAAAGCGCATTGCTTCATCCGCCGTGTAGAAAAATTTACCGGGGGCGAGCACGTCAAAAATATCAGTGAGTTTAAGCTGATCCCGGATCATCCCTTTGACATCAGAAAGGTGCAGGGTTATTTTAGCTTCCCTCAAATTATCAATCAGTCTTTTAAGGCTTTCCGGGGCGGTTTCATCGATGGAACTGACAGAGCTGAATATCGACAACTTGCCGAGAAACTGAAGCCTTAATCAGCATTTAATGTGCGTAATTTCAGTTATGTAAAACGTCGCTAGAACCAATTAATTAGTTACAAACAAATTGCACAACATCTGTGTATATCTATAAGACCTTACAAAGACAGAAACAGTTTTCTTTGGATGAAAATTCATTTATGGTGTAAAAGTGAGTCAATTACGCATCAAAAGGGGAACGTGAATGGCAAATCGTCAAAGTATAAGTCTAAGCGAGCCTAATGCTGAATGGCTCAAATTTCAGGTGGAAAGCCAGGAATATGCAAGCAACAGTGAAGTGATAAATGATTTAATACGCCAGCGCCGTAAGCAAGAAAATGAAGAATTAACCCGCACGCGCGCCTTGCTTATTCAAGCAGAGCAGCGACTATCTTCTGAAGGCTATAGCAATTTATCCGTTGAAGATATTAAAAACGCCGTATTAAAAAATAAAGTTTAGCTTATGCCTGCTTATCAACTAACGCCTGATGCTGCGGAAGATATTGAGCGGTTATTCTTGTTCGGAATTGAACGGTTTGGTGTTAAGCAAGCAACGAAGTATATTGATGGGCTGGAAAAACGTTTAGTAGACATAGCGAAATCACCCGAAACATACCCGTCAGTTGAGCAAATACGCATAAACTACCGGAGAAGTGTTTATGGGGTACATTCGATTTTTTATCGGGTAATTGACTCGCATTCTGTTGAAATTACCCGTGTTATTGGGCGAGAGCATTTAGATAGTCTGTAGCTTTAATTGTTCTAAAAATTTAAGCAAATTAATCGCAGCTGTCTTTATCGCTTTGCAAAAAGCGCATTGCTTCATCCGCCGTGTAGAACAATTTACCGGGGGCGAGCACGTCCAAGATATCAGTCAGCTTAAGCTGATCCCGGATCATTCCTTTGACATCAGAAAGGTGCAGGGTAATCCCTGATTCCCTTAGATTCACAATCATCCTTTTGATACTTTCCAGCGCGGTTTCATCGATGGAACTGACGGAGCTGAATAACAACACTACATGCTCTAGTTCCCGGTCTTCATTACAGCGGTTCATTATGTGGTCTTCAACGTGTTTCACATTGGCAAAATACAGGCTCTCGTCAATGCGCAAAAACACCGCATTAGGCAGGGTTTCTACATTGAGCCGCGTAATATTTCTGAAGTGGCCATTGTCGGCACGACCGACTTCGGCTATATGCGGTTGACTCGAGCGTTGAATAAACAGCACCAGTGAACAGCCAATCCCGGCCCAAATTCCCCATTCAACCCCGAGCAATAAGGTGGCGGCAAACGTTACTAACAGGCTAATTGCATCAGCGCGATTAAACCGCCAGCACTGACGGATGTTTTTGAGTTCTATCATCGGCAGGACTGACATAACAACGATGGCACCCAAAACAGCTTGCGGGAGATAATAAAAGTAGGGTGTAAGAAACAACACGGTAATGAGTATTACTATTGCCGAAACCACATTGGCTATTTGGCTAACCGCGCCGGAGGCAAAATTGACCATAGAACGGCTCACACTACCAGCAAGTGACAAGCCACCCATGAATGCGGCACCAATATTGGTTGCCCCGAGGGCGAGGAGTTCCTGATTGGCATTAACTCTCTCATGATTTTTGCTGGCCAGGGTTGAACCAGTGGCAATGCTGGTTAAAAAGCAAATCAGGGCGATTGAAAACGCGGGTAGCGCCAGGACCTCCCACAAATTGATATTAATCAGTGTCCAGTTAAATGAAGGTAAAGTAGCCGGAATACTGCCCAGCACTGACACTTCCTGCTTCGTATTAAGCGAAAAAATACTCACTACAACAGTGCCGATGATGACCACGATAATCGGTGCTGACTTACTAGCCGCCAGTGAAAGCGGCGCCGGGAAATGACATTTTTGGGCGATAACAGGCAGGAAATATTTACCTGACCATAGCAAAACAAAGGCCATACCACTGAGTGAAAGCACGGTGAGATTGATTTGGGCTAAATGCACAGGAAGGTATTTGAGAGTCTGCGTAAATGCCATGCCTCCAGGCGTGTGGATACCCAAAATCAGGTGTAGCTGACTAACGGCAATCACTAACGCCGAGGCACTGGTGAAGCCGGTAATCACTGGCCGGCTGATAAAATTAGCAAAGTTACCCATTCGTAACGCGCTCAATAGCGTGAGAATAAGACCCGTAAGTAAAGCCAGGTTTACTGATACCTGTAAATATGCCTGAGGTGTCTCCGGTGCCTGTTTAGCGATAGCAGAAGCAACCATCAGGCTTATTAACGCGGCCGGGCCGACCACAAGTGTGCGACTGCTACCCAGCAATGCATAACAGAGTAACGGTAATAATGAACTGTACAAACCATATTGCGCTGGTAACCCGGCAAGCTGAGCATAGGCCATTGTCTGTGGTACGGCGATAAAAGCAGTGATACACCCTGCCACCACGTCACTAACAAAGTGTGCGCCAGTATATCCTTTCATTTTCTGCAGCAAAGGAATGGTGAGCATTTTCAAGAGTTGTCATCCTGTTTAAAGCGCGAGTGCTGAACGGTTGTTTCTAGCTATGTAAACCATACTATAAAACATGGTATACAATAATGTCGACATTGTTTAGGGCGGTTGGTATGCTGGTATTTTTGGCAGGTTGAACACGATAAAACTCATGAAAAAAGAAAGGGCAATGAGCTGGCAAATGGCGTTGATGCCTATCGTGGCAACCATGGCTATCCTGATGTATCAGGTATTGGTTCTGAAAGGGCCGCCGCATATTCCATTAATTTTAGGGATTGGCATCACCGCTTTATTTGGTATTGCCCGGGGTAACCGCTGGAGCGAATTACAACAAGGAATGGTGGATAACGTCGCCGCATCGATTCCCGTGCTGGGGATCTTTATGGTAGTTGGCATGACCATTGGTACCTGGATTGCCTGCGGGACAGTACCGATGCTAACCAAACTTGGTTTGGTGATCCTAGTGCCTGATCTGTTTTTACCCATGGTCTGTGTCATCTGTGCGTTTATTTCTGTTTTTACCGGCACTTCCTGGGGCACCGTCGGTACAATTGGCCTGGCACTGCTTGGGGTGGGTGAGAGCATGGGGATCCCTAGTTACCTCACTGCGGGGGCAATTGTGTCAGGCGCCTGGTTTGGCGATAAAATGTCACCACTTTCGGATACCACGAATTTTACTGCGGCAATCACTGGTACCAATTTATACGCACATATTCGCAATATGTTGCCCACCACGATTCCGGCAATGGTGATAGCGCTGGCGCTTTATTCTTATTTGGGATTGCAATCCGGGGCGGGTGAACTGGATCGTCAAACCATTAACCTGCTCGAACAAACCCTGAATGATACTTTTTATTTTCATCCCCTTTTGGTATTACCTATGGTTGTGATTGGCCTGACTATCTGGCGCAAGCTGGATCCTATGCCTGGCATTTTCCTTGGGGTTATTACCGCAGCCGTTCTTGCTTACTGGTTACAGGGAGCATCTATCGCCGATATTTTTAAAGTGATGATGTCAGGATACGAGAGCCAGACGGGTATCCCGCAAATTGATAAGCTGCTCTCTAAGGGCGGCATCATGTCGATGACCTGGGTGATCACTCTCATTATGATCGCCATGGCTTTTGGCGGTGTATTGGAAAAAACAGGCTGTTTTGATGCCATATTGCAGGCGCTGGTCCGGGTTATAAAAGGACGGAAGGCGCTGGTATTTGTCACGCTTTTTTCTGCGCTGGGATTTAATTTCGCCAGTAATGCGTTTATTGCTTATACCATTCCCGGCCGCATGTTTTCACCGGTATTTCGCGGGCAGGGGCTGTCTACAGCGAATGCATCCCGTTTGTTGGAAGATGGTGCAACTATGAGTGCGCCGTTGATTCCATGGAATACCGGGGCGGTGTTTGTTTCTTCTACCTTAGGTGTTCCCACTTTGTTATACGCTCCCTGGGCCTTCGCTAACTGGATTGCGCCACTAATAGATTTAGTGTGGGGGCTTACAGGTTGGTTCATGCCTAAGGTTAGCGACACTGAATTACAGTACTGGCAGGAAACGCAGGCCCCGGTCCTGCATGAACAGCAGCTTATCCCGGCGTCACGGGTCAAGCTTATTGAATTAATTAAACACTAGCACAGGGTTAGTCCCCAGCAGTTTTCACAAGTTTATTCACTGGAGAGAAAAGTGAGCGCGGAGAATCAGAAACATATTCCTTCAACCCACGATAGTGAACACGATGAACGTAACGACAACCTGAAAATCTACGTCGATGGCGAATTGTTGCCGAAGCAGGATGCTAAGGTTTCGGTATACGATAGTGGCTTTATGATGGGCGATGGCGTGTGGGAAGGCATGCGTTTGTACAAGGGCAAACTGGCGTTTGTTGATGAGCATCTGGAACGTTTATACGAATCGGCCTATTTCCTCGATATCGACATTGGTGTTTCTCGGGATGAAATGAAAGCGATTCTGAAGTTAACTCTGGACGCTAATAATATGTCTGACAACGCTCATGTCAGATTGATGGTCAGTCGCGGTCGCAAGACCAAGCCCTTTCAGGATCCGCGCCTGAGTCAGTTTGGTTCTACCATTGTCGTTATTGCCGAGCACAGTGTGGTGCGCGAGGATACTGCAAATACTGGCGTAACTCTAGCCACCGTGCCAATTGTGAGGGGCTTGCCAACTACTCAGGATCCTAAACTAAACAGCCACTGTAAACTCAACTGCATAATGGCGCTCAATCACGCATTAAAGGCGGGGGCTAACGAAGCTCTGATGCTTGATCCTCATGGGTTTGTGAACACCTCTAATTCATGTAACTTTTTTATTGTTCGTAAAGGTGAAGTGTGGACGTCAACCGGGGATTACTGCATGAACGGGATCACCCGTAAAAAGGTCATTGAGGTTTGCGAAGAAAATGGAATCCCAATTCGGCTTAAGAATTATTCCCTGTATGAAACCTATTCTGCTGATGAGGCGTTCTTAACCGGGACCTTCGGAGGCCAAACGCCTGTGATTGAAATTGACGGGCGCAAAATTGGTGATGGTAAACCGGGGCCGGTAATGCAGAAAATCAGGGCGCTGTATAAACAAAAAATTGTTGATACCGCGACAATGTAAACACCGTTAATAACAACCAAAGTACTTTTATGGCCAGTCAAAGTTCCACGCCAAAAGTGTCCAGTGCACTGGCGATATACGAAAAAATTCGCGAAGAAATACTGTCGCTTACTATGTCGCCAGGGGCAATGATTGATGAGATCAGTATTGCTAAGCGTTTTGATGTGTCCCGTTCGCCGGTGCGGGAGGCGTTTATCCGCTTGGCCTCTGACGGTCTGATAAAAACGTTGCCGAATAAAAATTCCCAGGTGGCACCGTTAGAAATAGAAGACTTTCCTCGCTATATCGATGCCCTTGATTTAGTTCAGCGCGCGGTCACTCGACTGGCTGCGATTCATCATACGGCAGAAGATTTAGCCGAGATAAAGAATCGTAATGATTTGTTCAAACAAGCGGTGGAAACCCGTGATCCGCTTAACATGATCGACACCAACTTTGAATTTCATCTGGCGGTGAGTCAGGCGTCACACAATAAATACTTTACTCATATGTATACCCGGCTGCTCAATGAAGGCCGTAGAACTCTGCGAATCTATTACCGCTCATTTAATGATAACCCGCCACCGCAGATGGTTGGCACTCATGATGATATTATTGAAGCTATAGAAAAGCGGGATGCTGAAGTGGCAGACCAGTTGGCTCATGATCATACTATTCAGCTAAGTGATGGGTTTATCAATTACCTGAGTAAGCATTTCACCACCGACATGAAATTTTACTAAAACTAGGGCGTGTTGATCTTTGCTGTACATTTTTGCAGCAGTCCATAGCTGGCAAGTGTGCGCCATTTAGGCAAGGCGACTGTTTGCAGGTCTAGTGGGTCTAAATCAAAAACAGTCAACGCAGAATAAATGATGCACACTTGCCGGTTACCGGGCGCTGCCCGAAGGGGGCGTCATGAAAGCATTTTACTCTTTGTCACAGCCCTTTGACTTAGAACCACTAGGCCTGCAGGGCAGTTTCGCGATTAAAATGCTTTCATATAGACCAAAATTCGTACAGCAAAGATCAACACGCCCTAGAGTGCAGGGCAGGCTAATTGCCCTGTTTATTATTAGTGTCGTGTGTAACTTTCTGGCAGTTAGCCGTGCGGCTGATTGAAACCGCACGAAAGGGCTTAATCTTCCCGCTTGTCGGATTTTGGCTGATCCAAAAACTTAATAGCCTTATCAATAGCATACTCTACGTTCATTTCCATTTGTTGGCGTTCGCTTTGTGGCAGATAAAAGGCCATATCCACTTCGTAGCGAATGTAACGGGGTGGCACCTGATTTAGCGCCAGGCAACATAAGTCTGCTAAATAATCACTCGATTTAGTCTTATCGAGTCCGAGGTCGGCAATTCTCTCTAAAACAAGGTGCTCATAATAATTGTGGATATCATCATCTAACTTCACGGTATTTTCCTATTTTTTCTTCGCACTACTCATTTATAGCGTTTTTCACGCACTTGTCGAGTTTGATAATTCGAAATGCAGTGAGTAGTTCTCATCAGCTTATATTTAAAGAGACTTGTAACGCCCGCTGCAAGTGGCTTATACCGTCATTTTCTATCAAATATGAATGTAAATTAGTGGTGATCTCATGGTGTGAGAATAACAGGTGTGCTTGTTTTTTTGAGCGTGGAAAGGCTGATTGAGGAGCAAGCTCCTTAGTTTTTAGTCTTTTTAATTGGAATGAGACTAATTGCAAGAATTGGCGGTTAAATTACATCTAATCATACTTTGTTGATCATTGAACGTCTCCGTTGTAACCAGGTTGGGTGATTTGTGTTGTGTAAGCGTAATTTAATGTCAGTGTTTGAAAATAAATCGTAAACAATTGATTATAAAGATATAATTTACAAAATGTTTGCACTCCCTGAATTGAGCCTGCTTCAATTCACTAGGTAAGATGACGTTGGGATTGTTCCCACCTAAACGCAATAAGTCGTATAAAAAACGACATGTTACCTAACGAGCCTTCAGGGCTCGATTGGTCCAGGGAGAATATAATGTTCAATATGAAGAAAAGCGTCGCTGCACTGGCTGTAGCCGCTACACTCGGTATTTCTGCGAACGCGTACGCGGGTAATAATGACGGTGGTATCGTTGTTAGTGTATCTGACAGCGCTGAAATGCCATTGTCAGATGTATCTGTTGTTATTCGTAATACTGAAACCGGTTTTAGTCGCTCGGTAAGCACCGATGGCGACGGTAACCTGCGGGTTGGTCTGCTACCTGTAGGCACTTACGAAATCGTTGCTAATAAAGATGGCTTCGACGCAGTTACACTCGGTTCTGTCACCGTTAAAATCGGTCAGAACACCAACGTATATTTAGTTCTTTACCCAGATAACGTTGAAAAGATTTCAGTTACCGGTACAGCTATCGCGTCTATCGATTTTACCTCCACAGAGTCTGCGTTAAATATCAGTGCAGTGGAATTGGAAAGGCTACCCGTCCCTCGAAATGTAACTTCCGTGGCGTTACTTGCGCCGGGTACGACCGAGGGTGACAGTCGTTTTGGGAATGGTAATACAGTTTCATTTGGTGGTTCTTCCATTGCAGAAAACCAGGTGTATATTAACGGTCTGAATGTTACTAACTTCCGTAATGGTGTTGGTTTCAGTAATCCACCGTACGATTTTTACGACCAGTTCCAAATTAAAACAGGTGGTTATTCAGCTGAGTTTGGTCGCTCAACCGGTGGTGTAATTAACGCGGTTGTTAAATCTGGTACTAACGAATTCCATGCCGGTGTAAATGCTTATTTTATTCCATCTGATTTGCGTGAGTATCGCCCCTCTGTAAAAGACGCCGATGGTAACTATGTAACATATCGGGAAAACGATAAATCCAGCAGTACAAATTATAATATTTGGACTTCTGGTGCATTGATTGAAGACAAACTGTTCTTCTATGCCATCTATAATCCTCGTTCAGTAGAAAGCACCACTGACCGAACGTTATCAGATGGAGAATTAAACAAAGAAAGTGATGACTAAATATTCTCCACCACAACCACCGAACCATCCACCAGCATACCAATGGCAACGGCCATTCCGCCCAGAGACATCAGGTTAGCAGATATTCCCAACATGCTGAGCATGGCCAACGCCAATCCGATCGACACCGGGATAGAAAGCAACACCAATACCGTTGCCCTCACGCTTAACAGAAACAATGCCAGCACAATGACAATGAACATAAAGGCCAGTAACAGGGCTTTTACTACAGTATCTACCGCCTGTTTAATCAGATCCGCCTGGTCGTAATAGGGTTCAAAGTGAACGCCCTCGGGCAGTGCTCTAGCAATTAAATCCAGCCGGGCATTAATGCCTTCGATTGTGGCATTGGTATTAGCCCCCATGCGTTTTAACACCACGCCGGACACCACCTCGCCGCGATTGCTGATACTGCCATCGGGGTGCTTCATTGTCATAGTGACCGCCCCCTGGCGTATCTCGCTACCGATCCGTATCTGAGCCACGTCACCCACAGTCACAATGGCCGACCCGGCGGTTTTCAACGGTATTTGTTTTAGTTCCTCTAGCGCTTGCTGATCTGAGGACAGCCAGCCAGTACCGCGGATCACCAGTTGTTCAGGCCCACGCTGCATATACCAGCCGCCAGCATTGTTATTATTGCGGGATAAAGCATCCACCACGTCCTGCTGGGTCAGGTTATAAGACAACAGCCGGTTGGGATAAAGATTTACCTGATACTGACGCACATAGCCGCCAAACGACAGCACATCGGTAATGCCATCAACCGGCATTAACATCAGCTTGATGAGGTAATCATTGAGACTGCGTAATGCCATGCTGTCGAAACCTGAGTCCGGTTCGGCAATCAACAAATATTGATACACCTGGCCAAGACCCGAGGTGTTGGGGCCAATGGCAGGCACTCCAACCCCCTCAGGGATCATTCCGGCGGCTACCTGCAACCGTTCAAATACCAGTTGCCGGGCAAAGTAAATATCCGTACCTTCCTTAAACACCACGGTAATGCCGGATAACCCGGTTTTGGAGATTGAACGTACCTCCTCAACATCGGGCAGCGCATACATTACCGCTTCGATGGGATAGGTAATCAGCTGCTCTACCTCTTCGGCTGCCAGCCCCGGCGCTTCGGTATTAATCGCTACCTGAATATTGGTGACATCCGGAAAGGCATCAAGATTGAGGCGCGGGATCATCAGTGCAGCCATCACACACAGCCCCACAAGCACCAGTAACAATACAAAGCGCAGCTTCACCGCGCGGCTTATTAACCATGCAAACATCATAAGCCCCTGTTAATGGTTATGTGGATCAAAACCGCCCTTGGCGATTTCCGATGCAACAAAAAAGGCCCCGCGACTCACATAGGTCTGGCCGGGCTTAACACCACTTATAGCCTGCCAGTCACCGTATTGCGGCCCGAGTGTCACTACTTGCGGGAGCAAATCGCCGTCGTCGTCAGCGATAAAGATTTGCCATTCGCCCTCAGCATCGCGCATCAGCGCCGACTGAGGCACCGCCAGGATGGCGTCGGTTTGCGAGCCATTAAAGTAAATATCGACAAACATACCGGAGTGAAAACGATGGTCCTGGTTATCCAGTTCAAGGCGCACTGTACGCGTCCGACTCACCGGATCGATAGTGTGCGACTCCTGGATAACCGTACCAATTGCTGCAATATCGCCTACTACAACACTGGCCTGATCGCCCGGCTGTAAATGCAGGTCATCCTGGGCCGACAAGCGGGCTTCGACCCATAGATGCGCCTCATCAGACAGCAGCATCAATGGCTGGCCAGGCTCAATACGTTGGCCCTGATTGAACTCATCGGTCATGATAAGACCCGGCGTTTGTGCCGTAAGCGTATATTCTCCCAGCGGGTAATTAGTGTTTTGCTCTATGCGGGCAATGGTAGCGGCAGATAAGCCCAGCGCCTGTAAACGCCGATTGGCGGCATTGTATTCGGTTCGGGCACTGACAAAGCGCTTTTCACCCACCGCACTCTGCCCGAGTTTACTGACCCGCTGCCACTCCACATACGCCTGCTGGAGCTGACTCTGCGCAGTGATCATCTCTTCACTGAACAAGGTAACCAATGGCTGACCTGACTTCACTTTTTCTCCCAGTGCGGCATGGCGCGCAGTCACCACAGAACTGACCCGGGGCGACACAATATAGCTGCGATAGCCATTTACCTTGATTTCGCCCGGCGCATAAACCTGTTCACTGAGGGTCATGGGTTGCAGCGTTTCAAGGTGAATATCGGCCGTTTGTCGTTGCCCGTCACTGAGGCTCACCGTAGTGGTTTCACCTTGCTCGTCGTGGCCGTGTTCTTCGTCGTGACCATGGGCCTGCTCTTCAGTGTGTGCTGCGGTTTCGTGTTCTGCCTCATGGGCATGATCATGCTCCTGGGCTTGTGCAACAGAAGAGTAAAACAGGGCAGTGATACTCAGCACCGCCAGATAATTGTGTAAATGTGACATATTACTGCTCCCGGGAAATTAAAGAGGAAACCACATCCGCCAGCGCGGCGGTGATATGCAGATAAGCAACGTAAGTTTGCTGGTAGTTTTTTTGCAGCGTCAGGCCAGCCTGCATGCCATCCCTGAGTTGTTGCACCTGCCATTGATAGTCTGCAAGACTAAGATCGCCCTGCGCATATCGTTGCTGAAGTACTTCAACCTGCTCTGTCATTTCGTTATCGTGCAATGCCTGCCATTGCTCAAAACGCAAACGGGTTTGCTGTAGTAGTTCGGCCAGGTTACGCACTGCTTCACGGGTATCGAGCATTTGCGCGTGCAGGCGCTCTTCGCTGGCCAGCGCCAGTTCTCGGGTAGCAAGGGCGACTTCATTAAAGTCATTGCGAAACTGAACAGGCACAGACACGCTGACAGAAAACAACGACTCTCCCTCCTGACGTCCGACACCAAATCCCACATTGGGGTTCTAGGGATTTTCCCCTCTAAAAAGACATAATCCTCTGTACATGCCGCCAATAGGAGACTGTGGAGGTGGGTTACTGTTAAAAAATGTGCCAAATTAGGTGAATAACGTACATCTTCATACGGAACAGCCCTGGTATGGCCATTAAAAACGAAATTTCTATTCTCACGAGTGCAGAACAGCTAGATCTTTATTCCCCACCCATCTTTTCAGTTGAAGAACAACGTCTATATTTTACTCTGAATGATGCTGAATTGGCAGTTTGCAGGTCAATTCGCCTCAGAGCTCATCAGTGTTACTTTGTCGCAATTTTGGGATACTTCAAATCAAAGCCCGTCATCCTTGATGTCGCTTACTCGCAGGTTACTGACGATTTAACGTTCATCAGTAAAGCGTTGTCTGGCGGCAAGGGTCTCAGGCCATTCACACCTTCACAAAAACAAAAAGATCGGCTCTACGCAAAGGTATTAGACCTTTCTGGTTATGGTAAATGGGAGGAGAGTCAGCACTTCAAATCTTTGTTCGACCACCTTGTGCAGATTGGCAACGCCTGGCTGGAGCCACGTCATCTCTTTGATGCAG
>MDTG01181054.1_pt1 | contig 26829 bp, 23 predicted proteins | sample 811421 | NCBI WGS metagenome assembly MDTG01 (sample SAMN05326645, study PRJNA326480) | marine metagenome | isolation source: seawater | place: Pacific Ocean: South East | collected 2011
CGCGGTGCGGCGGGGCGTTGCGGTGCGGGCGCCGGCGCACGAGGCGTGCTCGGCACGGGCCGGGTCGGGGAGGGGCCGCGAGGCGCCTCGCCGCGCGGAGGCTCGGGCGCGCGCTGTGACGTCGGGGCCGGGCCTTGTGCAGGCGCTTGCATGGTCGCGACCGGCTGCTGCATTGCCGGGGAGGACGGTGCGGGCTCAAGCGTGGGGTCCGCGGGGACGGCAGGCGTTTCCATCGGCGGCGGGGCGAAACCCGGTGCCGGTTGACGCGGATAGGACTGGGAGACGGGAACACCGCGCACGATGTTCTGTTCCACCACGACGTCGCTCGGACCGCCGACCAGGATCAGGTGTTCGACGTTGTCACGGCGGATCAGCACGAGACGGCGGCGCGTATCCAGTGCCGCTGCATCCATCACGGCAATGCGTGGCTGGCGCGAGCGGCCGCCGAGCGCGCGGGTGGTGGCGATGCGCCGGAGGACCCAGACGAAGATCGAGATCAGCGCCAGCACGATTATGACGGCGATGAAGAAACCGATTCCGCGGGCCCAGCCCGGTTCCATCTGGAAGGTGTCGACCAGCCAACTTGTCATGCCCAACGGCCTTTTCTCTTGAGCTTTCGGGTGCGCTTGCCAGCCGCATCCGGCTCCTTGCCCGGGAATGACGCACCGATGCGCCATTCCACCCCTTCGCCGCGCTCCTTGCAAGGCCGCGTGGCGACCTTCGCGACGGGCGCGAATCCTGTCATTAACGTTTCTGTTTATCCGTTTTGCGCGATTCCCTCAAAGAGGGAACGCAAAGGCGCCGACTCGGCGGGGCAAAAAATGCCGATCACGCGCTCGGTGCCGCTTTCTGCAAGTGCCGATTGGACCGCTTCAGCCCGGAAAATCACCGGTTTGGCGCCTCGCATCTTACTGGATGGTTAATCGTTAACCGCTTGTTAACCATCAAGGCGGCAGGATCTGCCTAGTAACGAAACTGTCGGAGCCTGGCCATGTCGGTCACCAGCCTGCCTCTGTTCCAGATGCTGAAGACGAAGATGCAGTGGCATCAGACCCGGCAGGGTGTGCTGGCGGAGAATGTCGCCAACACCGATACGCCCGGATACCAGGGGCGCGACCTGAAGAGCTTCTCGTTCAAGGACGCAATGGACCAGCAGCCCATGGGTCTGCAGACGACGCGCACGAGTCAAAGCCACCTGACGGGCTCGATGATGCGTGAAACGGACGCCGCCAAGGTCGATGGACGCGAGGGCTTCGAGACCACGCCGGACGGCAACACGGTCAGTCTCGAGGAGCAGATGATGAAGGTGACCGAGAACCAGCTCGACTATCAGGCGGTCGCTTCGCTCTACACGAAGAGCCTCGGTCTTCTGCGTACCGCGCTGTCGCGCAACGGCTAACGCATCGCCGGCCCGGATGAGCGGGCTCGCGCGGTGAAGGAGTGATCCATGGACTTCGTCAAGTCGATCTTCGTGGCCGCGTCGGGCCTCAAGGCCCAGAGCGGGCGCATGCGGATCATCGCGGAGAATATTGCCAACGCCGATTCCACCGGTCGTACGCCGGGCGAGGATCCCTACCGGCGCAAGATCCCGACGTTTCAGGCGGAACTCGACCGCGACCTCAAGGCTGAGGTCGTCGAACTCGGACCGGTCGAATTCGACAAGTCCGACTTCAAGAGCCGCTACGAGCCGGGGCATCCGGCGGCTGACCAGGACGGCAACGTCAAGATGCCGAACGTCGACACGCTGGTCGAGATGGTGGACATGCGGGAAGCGCAGCGGTCCTACGAGGCGAACCTCAATCTCATCTCGGCAACCCGTCGCATGGTTCAGAAGACCATCGATATCCTGCGCGCCTGACCGGCCCGCCTGACTGCATTCAAGAGCCTACGGAGCCCTTCCCATGTCTATCCCGTCGATCGCCGCAAATGCCTATCGCATGACGTCGGCCCTGTCCGGCGCGGCCCAGGACGGAAAGGCCCAGAACACGACCGGTTCGCCGGATTTCGCCGGAATGGTGAAATCTGCCGTCGAGACGGTTGTCGAACAGGGCAAGAAGTCGGACAATCAGGCCATGGCGCTCACCGAGGGCAAGGCCAATGTGGTCGACGTGGTGACGGCCGTTGCCGAGACCGAAGTGGCGCTTGAGACGCTCGTTTCCGTGCGTGACCGGGTGATCTCCGCCTATCAGGAGATCATGCGGATGCCGATCTGAGCCGGGCTCGCCATTGCCGTCGCGCCATGGCAGCGACGGTTTGCCGGGCGGGCGCCCTCGGGAGCGGAACGCGACGCCAAGCGCAGCGAATGGATCATGACCGGGCCTGAAGTTCTCGATATCGCCCGTCAGGGCATCTGGACCCTCATCATCATTTCGGCGCCGCCGATGGTGGTGGGGCTTCTTGTCGGTGTGGTGATCGCCCTGTTCCAGGCGCTGACGCAGATTCAGGAAATGACGCTTGTCTTCGTGCCGAAGATCCTCGCGATCTTCATCACGCTCATCATTACGCTGCCGTTCATGGGGCAGGTGTTGCAGAGCTTTACCGCGCGCGTCGCGGATATCATCATCAACGGAAGCTAGCGTTCCCGATCGTCGCGGCAGAGGAGACCGGCGCAATGCTCGTCGTTGCGGGCAAGAGACAACGGCAGGGGCGCTCCGCAGGGCGGCCCGTTGCCGCGCGCCGGGGCTGAACCGGAATGCAGTTCGACGTCTCCTTCCTGCCGGATATCGCTCTCGTGTTCATGCTGGTCTTCGCGCGTATCGGCACAATGCTGATGCTGATGCCGGCGCTCGGTGAGGGGTCGATCTCGACGCGCGTGCGTCTTTCCCTGGCTGTCCTGCTGACGCTGATCTTCTATCCGCTGGCGCAGCCGCTCTACGGGATCGATACGGCGACGGGATTGCCGCAGGTTGCGCAGATGCTGGCGCTGGAGTTCGCGGTCGGCTTCTTCATCGGGCTGGGCGCGCGCATGATAACCTACGCGCTGTCGGTGGCCGGGATGATCATCGCCAACCAGACCGGCCTCGCCTTCGCCATGGCGACCGACCCGACCATGGATGGCCAGCAGGGTGCCGTGATTGGCTCCTTCCTGAGTCTTCTCGCGGTAACGATGGTGTTCGCCACGAACCTCCACTACCTCGTGATTGCGGCCATGAACGACAGTTTCACGATGTTCCCGCCCGGTGCGCCGCTGCCCGTCGGCGATATGGCAGAGATGGCGACGACCATGGTCGCGGACCTCTTCACGGTGGCCATGCGGCTGTCCGCGCCCTTCCTCGTCGTGGGGCTCGTCTTCTATTTCGGCCTCGGCCTGCTCAACAAGCTGATGCCGCAGATGCAGATCTTCTTCATTGCGATGCCGGTTACCATCGGCGTCGGCGCCCTGATGCTGTTCGCGCTGCTGACGACCATGATGATGTGGTATCTGTCGCACTTCGAAATGGCTCTCGGCCGGTTCATCGCGGGGTAGGGCGATGGCCGAGCAGGACGACGCCGAAAAGACAGAAGACCCCACGCAAAAAAAGCTCGACGACGCGCTCGAAAAGGGTGACGTCGCCAAGAGCCAGGAGGTCTCGACCTGGTTCGCGATGCTGGGCACCGGGCTGGTGATCGCCATGCTCGCCCCCTCCACGGCGGAAAGTCTCTACGCGACGCTGCGCGGCTATCTGGTTCATGCCCACGACATTCCGGTCGACGGCGCCGCGCTGACCGATCTTTGGCGCACGACCGGCCTCAAGGTGGCCGCGATCCTGGCCTTCCCCCTGCTGCTCCTCCTCCTGCTGGCGGTGGCCGGCAATATGATCCAGCACAACCTCATATGGACCACCGAACGCATGAAGCCGAAGCTGGAGAAGATCTCTCCGGTCGCCGGGTTCAAGCGTCTGTTCTCCTCCGAAAGCCTGGTGAACTTTGCCAAGGGGCTGGTGAAGATCTTTGTCGTGGGCGGGCTGATGGTCGCCGTCATATGGCCCCATCGCGCCGAGATCGACACGATGATCCTGCGTGAGACCGGACTGCTTCTGATCGAGGTGCGCGATCTCGTGCTGCAACTCGTCATGGCCGTTCTCGGCGTCATGACCGTGGTGGCGGCACTCGACTACGTGTGGCAGCGCAAGAAATGGTTCGACAAGCAGAAGATGAGCCAGCGCGAGATCAAGGACGAGTACAAACAGTCCGAGGGCGACCCGCTGGTGAAGGGCAAGATCCGGCAGTTGCGCATGGAGCGCTCGCGCAAGCGCATGATGGCCTCGGTTCCCGACGCCACCGTGGTCGTCACCAACCCGACCCACTATGCGGTGGCCCTGAAATACGAAAGCGGCATGCAGGCGCCGGTCTGCGTCGCGAAGGGAACGGACCGCGTTGCTTTGCGCATTCGCGAGGTGGCGAAGGAGAACGATGTGCCGGTCATCGAGAACCCGCCGCTTGCCCGTGCTCTTTTCGCGACCATCGAGATCGAGCAGGAAGTGCCGGAAGACCAGTATCGCGCGGTGGCGGAAGTGATCGGTTTCGTTTATCGAATGCGGGAGCGCAAATCCTGGCGCGGCTGACGACTCGTCCCGGAACGTGCCGGGGCGCCTTCTTCAGGGGGAGACGCCGTGACCGGCCCGAAGACCGGGATGACCGGCCGGCGGAGCGCTGGAGATCTGACAGGTGTGCGCGGCCGGAGGTCCTGCCGGGACGTGGCTGCTGCCTTCGGGGGTTGGCATGAACGACATCGAACCGGTGGTTCGGGATGCGGCCGTTGAGCGGCCGGAACGTACGGGAAGCATCTGGCTTCTGATCGTCCTGGCGCTTGCGCTCGTGGCGGCGGTCGCTGGTCTGGCGCTCATGCCCAGGGACCAGGCGCAACCCTATGTGCTTGCCCTTCTTGGCATCCTTTCGGTGGTCGGCATCTTTTCGCTCTTTGCCGGAGCGATCGGCCTGCTGAGATTTTCCGGCCGTGCGCCTGCCAGTCCGCTGCCGGCGGCATTTCTCGATTCCTTCGCCGAAGGCGTCCTCATCTGTGAGCGTGACGGACGCATCGTCTATTCCAACGCGGCCTATGCCCGGCTGATCGGCGCCCAGAGCGCGGCCGAGGTGCGCGGCGTGGAGCGCGTGTTCTCCGCCGACCCCGCCGCAACCGACACGATCTTCCGGCTGTCGCGGGCGGTGGCCGACGAAGCCACGGGAGAAGAGGAGATCCGTCTTCCGCATCCGCTTGGGCGGAACGACGGCGAGCCGCGCTGGTATCGGGTCGGGGTGCGTCCCCTGAAGATGGAGCAGGGTGGCCGTGGCGGGCGCGTTGCCACCGTCTGGCAGGTCGCCGACATTTCCGGCGACCGTACCGAGCAGGAAACCTCCTTCCAGGAGCTGCAGCGCGTCATCAACTTCCTGGACCATGCGCCGGCGGGCTTCTTCTCCTGCGACGGGCGCGGACGGGTGGTCTACATCAACGCCACGCTCGCCGACTGGCTCGGCTACGATCTGGTGCAGTTCGAGGCCGGGTCGCTGTCGCTGGGAGATTTCATTCGCGGTGATGGCGCGGAACTCCTGCTGTCGCTTCAAGGGCGTCCGGGCGAGGTCAAGAACGAGAGCTTCGATCTGGACCTGGTCGCGCGCAACGGGCGCGGCGTTCCCGTCCGGATCCTGCACAGGGTTCCGTTCGGACCGGAGGGACGGGCCGGCGAGAGCCGTACCATCGTTCTCAACCGATCGCGCGGCGAGGATTCCGCCGAGGCGTTGCGGTCGTCCGAGGTGCGCTTCGCGCGCTTCTTCAACAACACGCCGATCGCGATCGCCTCGATCCTGCGCGACGGCAACATTCACAAGACCAATGCCCCCTTCGTGCGGTTGTTCGGTACATCCGACGGGGCCGCTGGGACCGTGAAGCTGGTCGATCTCGTGGCGCCGGGCTCGCGGCAGCGGCTTGCGGAGCAACTCGCCTCCGCCGCCGACGGGCAGAGCGAGATTCCCCCGATCGAGGTGCGTCTCGACGAACGCGAGGACGGTCGCTGCGCCACGGTCTATGTCTCCGCGGTGCGTGATGGCGAGGAGGACGGCGACGTCGCCATCGTCTATGTGCTCGAGACCACCGCCCAGCGGGCGCTCGAGGCCCAGTTCGCCCAGGGGCAGAAGATGCAGGCCATCGGCCAGCTTGCCGGCGGCGTGGCGCATGACTTCAACAACGTCCTGACGGCGATCATCGGGTTCTCGGACCTCCTGCTTGCAAGCCATCGGCCGAGCGATCCGTCCTTCCAGGACATCATGAACATCAAGCAGAACGCCAACCGTGCCGCCGGGCTCGTGCGCCAGCTTCTGGCGTTCTCGCGCCGGCAGACGTTGCGGCCGAAGGAACTGGCGCTCAACGACGTTCTGGCGGACCTGTCGATCCTGCTCGACCGGCTTCTGAGCGAGAAGGTCGAACTCAGCGTCGTGCACGGGCGCGACCTTTGGCCGGTGATGGCGGACCTGAACCAGCTCGAGCAGGTGATCGTCAATCTTGCCGTGAATGCGCGTGATGCCATGCCCGAGGGTGGAAGGCTGACCATCCGCACGCTCAATGTGAGTGAGGAGCAGTCGCGTGATTTCGACAACACGCGCGGCATGCCGGCGGCCGAGTATGTCCTTGTCGAGGTGACCGATACCGGCACCGGCATGACACCGGAGGTCATGGAAAAGATCTTCGAGCCGTTCTTCTCCACCAAGGACGTGGGCAAGGGAACGGGGCTCGGGCTTTCCACCGTCTATGGCATCGTGAAGCAGACCGGCGGCTTCATTTTCTGCTCCAGCGAAATGGGAGCGGGAACCACGTTCCGCATCTTCCTGCCACGGCACGTCCGCGACGAGTCGGAGCAGGTGGAGGCTCGTCCGGTCGAGCAAACGCCGCTTACCGATCTTACCGGCTCCGCGACAATCCTCCTGGTGGAGGACGAGGAAGCGGTGCGCGCCTTCGCCGCCCGCGCGCTGACCTCGCGCGGCTACACCGTGCATGAGGCATCCAGCGGTGCAGAGGCCCTGGAAATCATGGAAGAGACCGGCGGCGAGGTGGATCTGGTCGTCTCGGACGTGGTCATGCCGGAAATGGACGGCCCCTCGCTGCTGCGGGAGCTGCGCAAGACCCAGCCGGACCTCAAGATCATCTTCGTCTCGGGCTATGCCGAGGACGCGTTCGAGAAGAACCTGCCGGAGAACGAGAAGTTCTCCTTCCTGCCCAAGCCTTTCACGCTGAAGCAGCTTGCCACCGTGGTGAAGGACGTTCTGGCGGGTTGAGGCTCTCAGTCGATCCCGGCCGGCGGCAGGTCGGACCGGTTGCACGGAACAGAAAGGCCCCGCCAATGGCGGGGCCTTTCGTCTTGCTGGACTGTCGCGTCAGGACACCCCTGAACGGTCAGGGCGCTTCTGAATGGACCGTGGCGCCTAGATGCAGGAGGCCGAGCCCTCGGCCTTGGTCTTGAGACCGACAAGGCTGTCACGCGGATTGTACTGCGGCTGGGTCAGGGTGAAGACCTGCTCGAGCGCGGTGCCGGCGTTGTTCACGACAGCAACGTCCTGGACCACGAAGGTATCGCAGCCGGCTCCCTGGAACCGCACGCGGATGCGGAACTTGCGCGGGCCGTTGTCGGAGGGGCCGAACTCGCTGTCGAGGGCCGGATTCGAGCCGGTGACCGTGCGCTCGAGAACCACCATGTTCGGCTGGTTCTGGGCGATTGCCGTTCCACGTTCGATGGCGTTGGCAACGATGGTCTGGCGTACGGTTTCCGTATTGGCGGCGACCTTGATCGACTGGGCGCCCGCCGGGACGGTCAGGACCGCCTGCTTGGGGGCGGTGTCGATGTTCGTACGTCGTCCGGACTGGCAGGCTGCCAGGGCCAGCGCGGCGGCAAGGACGACGGTCAGGCGAAGGTACATGTCGAATTCATCTCCTGGCGGACACTCACATGCGGGCGGAGGGACGAACGATCCGCACCCGGTGCGGCCCAGCATGTGCCGGCCAGATTAACAGACCCTGCAGGAGCGCGCATCCGCACAACGTGCGGACGCGAAAATGGTTTCAGAACGTGTCGCCCGTGTCGAAACCGCCACCGCCGAAGGAACCGCCGCCCGAGAAACCGCCTCCGCCGAAGCCGCCGCTGTCGCCTCCCATGGAGCCGGGCAGGCCGATTCCGCCGGGAAAGCCGACGCGGTTGCCGTGACGTGGTCGGCGGCGGCGGGCTTTCTCGGCCTTGGCCCAGTAGTCTGAGCCCGACAGCGTTCCCCTGGCGAGTTCGCCGAGGAGCACCCCTGTCAGGCTGTCGTCGTCGAAGGTCGAATCCCACGTATCGTAGCGGCGGGTGCGGAATTGCCGGGCGACCTTGACCAGTTCACCCCGCCGCCGTTCCAGGTCGCGCAGGGCGCTCTGATCATTTTCCAGTGCCAGTGCCGCCTGACCGATGCGTGCATCGAGATCCTGAAGGCGCCGGACAATGGCCTCGTCCTCGCGGGAGGGTGTGGCGCGGGCTTCCTTCCACAACGTGGAGAGCTGCTCGGAGCGCAGCGAGCGCAGAAGCGCTTCCTCCGCGCCCCGATAATCCGCGTCTTCGCCGACGAGGAAGGGCTGTTCGCGACGCACCACCTCGGCGAGTTCCGTTTCGAGGTCCTCCAGCCGGGCCGTGATTTCCTCGATCTTGGCTTCGGCCGCGTCGATCGTGGCCGCGAGGTCCTCGCCTGCAATTTCGGCGGCTGCCTGGCGCGAAAGCGCGCCCAGGCGCTCCCGCTCCGCCCTGGCCTCCGTTTCACGCTCGCTGGCGTAGACGTCGAGACGCTCGGGGATCTCGACCAGCATCGCGTAGTTGGGCCTTGCATCGTCGTAGCGGATCAGCCCGGCGACCCAGCGATCGAGCATCCGCACCACGCCGGACGAGCCGTAGGACGAGGTGCCGAAGCCGCGTTGCCAGAGATAGACGAACAGCGGATCGCCTTCGTAGGCCTTGCCTTTCTCGGCACGATCCTCGGCCGCGCGGCGGGCCTTCTCGCGGGCCGCTTCGGCGGTTGCCCGGGCCGCATCCGCGCGCTCGCGCTGGGCGGCGTACTCCGGATCGTCGGCGAGCCGCGTGTCCACCGCCTCGAGGATATTGTCCAGGCGGTCGCTTGCCGCGTCGCGTTCCCGTGTCAGCTTGCGTCGCTCGTCGGTAAGGGAGGCAACCTCCGCTTCAAGCGCGGCATGCTGGGCGCGCAGGTCCGACAGGGCGAGGCCGCGCTGCTCCAGGCGCTTGCGTGCTTCCGCCTCGTCGCGATCGATGCGCTGGCCGAAGGCGTGCTCGCCGCCGTCGCGCAGCCGGAAGCGCGCAAGCTCGCGATAGGCGTCCAGTTCGGCGCGGCGCAGGTCGGCAATGTCGGCCATGGCCGTCTCGACCGCGCGTTTCATCGCGGTCTCTTCCTGGCGAAGTTCGCCGAGCGTGCGCTCGATCGATCCCAGCGTCTGGCGTCCGCTTACCATGTCTGCCGTCCAGCCCCTTCAGGTGTTTCTGCCGCGTCTACCAACGGGTGATCGCTCCGGCATCGACCGGCATGTTCCAGTCCGGCTCCAGTTTTCCGCGCTCCTTGACGCCGAGAACAGCGTTCTGGACGATGCCGTCGTCCTCCTTGTCGCGCCGGACCGCCTCGAAGGTGGATTGCGGCACGCGCTGGGCCCAGATCGTCACGGCCGTCGTCTCGCCGTCCTCCTCGGAGGTGATGTCGCGCGAAAGGGGCGTGCCCTCCGGGCCGATGGCCTCGACAACCAGATAGTAGTTCCGCGAAGCCCGGTTCGCCTGCGGAATGCGGGTCACGCCGGTCGGCGTGCCGGGGCGTGAAACAACGCGCACCTGATAGGTCTCCAGAAGCCGTGCCTCGAGCGCCTGAAGGCCGGCCAGGGCCGCCCTTGCCGCGGTCGCGTCGCCACGCGCCGCCGCGGCCCGTCCGTCGGCTGCGATCGCCTGCGCCCGTTCGCCTGCCTCCGGAGCGGATGCAAGGGCTGCGATGCGCTGTTCGAGTTCGGTGTAGCTTTCCGGCAGCGTCTGGCTCAGCTCCACGCGCAGCGCTTCCGCCGCGCGCTCGCGTGGCGCGACGACCAGAAACCGCCAGGCCAGGAAGGCCGCAAGGAGAAGGGCGAGGACGATGAGAAGGATCTTCCCCCACTTCGCCCGGGTGACATAGATCGTCGCCAGCGTTCGCGAGACGCCAAGAGCTGGCGGCGAGTAGACGAACCGGTTTTCCTTCAGGCTTTCGACGCCCTCGGAAAGAATGCGTTCGGAGACCTCGATGCCCTGGCTCTTGTAGATCTGGCGCAGGCGCTCGATCATCGCCTGGTCGCGATGGTCGCTGTCGAGTTCCCTGAGGGCGATCCTCTCGTCGTGCCGGAGCGTGTCGACGACGTCCATCGCCAGCATCAGATCATCCAGCGGTGGCCTGGTGGATGCGCTGTCGGAACCCATGCCGTCCTTCCTGTTGAGCCCGTCATGCCCGGAGAGGCGCGAGCGGCACGGACCCGGAAAACCCGGGGCCGGCCCTTTCGTTCAGTTCGGTCCTCCGGCCATCGTACCGAGCAGGGGCTGGCCGGACCGGATCGGGATCACGCGTTCAGCGCGTTGCCCTTGGCCGCGAGCTTTGCCAGGCGACGCTTTCCGTCCTCGACCGCATCGCGGATCTCTTCGGAGTTCTTCGTCGACATCTTGCGCATCTCGGTGATGATCTCGCGCGAATTGACCTGGAATGTGATCACGGAATCGACAAGCTTCTTGACCGCCGCCGCCTGGACGGTGGGGCCGTAGCCCGCCTTGAGTGCCGCTTCCTGTACCGCGTCACCGATCTCGGCGAGTGTCTCGAGAGATTTCGACACGCCTTCCTTCATGGCGTTCAGGGTCTCTGTCGACTCATGCAGTCCCTGCAGGCCGGTGAAGGACGCGTTGAGCGCGGTCAGCACCGAATCGTTGGTGGAGAAGAAGCTGACGGCCTGTGCGTAGACCCGTTCCTTGGCGTTCGTCGTCTGCATCAGCCGGGCCATGATGACCTCGGACGTGTTGTAGCCGATCGTCAGGTTGTCGGAGAGGTCCTTGGCGATCTGGTAGCGCTTTTCCTCATCCTGCATCTCGCGCATGGTCTCGTCGCGGGCAAGCTCGAGACGGGCCTTGGCAGCGGCGTCGGCGCCGTCATGAGCCTCGACCGCGGCGTTCGCCTTCTCGAGTGCTTCCTTGGCACCCTCAAGCTTCGCGGTCGCCGTGTTCAGCACCTCGAGCGCCAGGACCTCGGCCTGTTTCAGGGCACCGCGAAAGTCGCGATAGGCGTCCAGGATGCGCTGTTCGCGCTCGATCTGGTCCTTGGTGTCGCGCGCCACGTCGACATAGGTGTCGCGAATCTTGCCGAAACGGTCCGAGATCGTGCCGCGCGTCATGTCGCGCCACTTGTTGGAAAGGCTCTCCATGAAGGAGATCTTGCCGTCGGAGAGCTGGTCGACCATGCCCTTGGCATCGTCGCGGATGGAGTTGAACGCTTCGGTGATCGCCTCGTAGCGCTCGCCGATGGACATGCTCTGGATCTCGTTGCGCACCACCTCGTTGAACGTTTGCGCCTGCCCGAGGGTCCGGGTGATGACCGCGACCTTGTCGGGCGAGAGGTCGGAGATCTTCTCCAGAAGCGCGTTGATCGGCGCCTCGGCGGTGCTGTCGGGCATCAGGCCGAGATCCCGCAGGGCGCCGACGGCCCGATCAAGATACTGCATCGGCGAGGGAAGATTTGCAGGGGTCGTCTCTGCCATATCCGTATTCGACATGTCCGTCTCCGCCATATCAAGCTGCGCCGCCTTGCGCGTGCGCCGATCCGGGACCCATCGGGCGTCCCACAAGAAGACCGGACCAGACTGTCCGGCAAATTCGCGATGCAACCAGTGTATCCGGTTGGAAACTCTCCCGCGCGGGCGGCCCCGCGCGCATGCGTCGTCACCCAGTTGTCACCGCCAAACGCGACTTCATCGTGACAGGCACGCTCGGACGGCGAGGCGAGTTAAGCACATTCCCGCATGAGGTTGCACCATCCAAGCGACCGGCGTGTCAGCCTTGCACCCGGGCGAGGGCGATGCGGGCCGCGAGGCGGGCGTTGTTGCGCACGAGCGCGATGTTGGTTTCCAGGCTGCGTCCTTGCGTGAGCTCCAGGATCATGGAGAGCACGAAAGGGGTGACCTCCTTGCCCGCGACACCGCGCCGGGCCGCCTCCGAGACGGCCGTTTCGATCGCGCCGGCAATCTCGTCGGAGGGGATCTCGGCAGCTTCCGGCACCGGGTTGGCGACAAGGATGCCGCCGTGTCCCGGAAAGGCCGCACGCATCGCCAGGAGCCGGGCGATTTCTTCCGCCGTGTCGAGCCGGTAAGGCGCGGCGAGGCCGCTGTCGCGCGACCAGAAGGCGGGAAAGACGTCGGTTCCGAAAGCCACGACGGGCACGCCACGGGTTTCAAGCACTTCAAGCGTCTTCGGCAAATCGAGAAGCGCCTTTGCACCGGCCGCGACGACGCAGACCGGCGTGCGGGCAAGCTCCTCGAGATCGGCGGAGATGTCGAAGCTTTCCTCCGCTCCCCGGTGAACGCCACCGATGCCTCCGGTGGCAAAGACCTCGATGCCGGCCGCATGGGCGGCCATCATGGTCGCCGCGACCGTCGTCGAGCCCGGGCGGGCGGAGGCGAGCGCGAAGGCGAGGTCGGCCCGCGAGCACTTCATCACGCCGCGCGCCTGGGCCAGACGCTCAAGATTGCCGTCCGAGAGCCCGACGTGCAGGTGTCCGTCCAGCAGGGCAATGGTGGCCGGAACCGCCCCTTCCGCGCGGATGTCGGCCTCGACCTGACGAGCGGTGTCCACATTTCGAGGCCACGGCATGCCATGGGTGACGATGGTTGATTCCAGAGCGACGATGGGGAGCCCCTTGTCCCTGGCGCGGGCAACCTCTTCACTGTAGAGCACCGGAGGCGCTTCGCGGGAGACATGTGGTCCGATGCGCGTGCCCGAGGTCTTCTCGCTCATGTCCGGTCTCCATTGGCAGGTGTCCGGCGAGCGCCGGACGGCCCGGGCTTATAGGACCTCCGGGCCCCGGCTGTCGAGGCGGGTGTCGGAGGGGCGACCGCCGACCAGCAAAGCGCGTCCGACACGGCGCCGGGCGATGCCAGCGTGAGGGCCGCCGCGCGAAGACCGCAGGCGGCCGCGGACGGGAGGTCGAGGCCGTTTTCGACCGCGCGCAGCGTGCCGGCCACGAGCGCGTCACCTGCGCCCGTTACATCGTGAATGCGTTCAGGTTGCGGAACGGGAATGCCGACGCATCCGTCGGCTGTTGCCACCACGAGGTCGGCCCCTCCGTCGCTGACGAGACAGGCGCGTACGCCCGCACGCACCAGTGCGGTCGCGAGGTGTCGTGTCCCGGGCAGCTCCCGGGCGTCGTTTTCCTCACCGAGGATCACCTGTGCCTCGGCCCTGTTGCAGAAAAGCATGTCGAGGCGGGGCAGCACCGGCCGCAGACGCCCGGCCTTTGCCCGCGACACCGCGTCGGCGGCGATCCGTCGGGATCCCGCCGTGGTGCAGAGCCGGTCAAGGACGTCTTCGGGAAGGTTCGCATCCAGAAACCAGAGGGAGGCGGAGCTTGCGGCAGCCATGTCGGCGCAAAAGGCTCCGGCATCGAGCGTGTCGGTGATGCGCGCGTCCACGACCGCCGCCGGCAAGGAGCCGTCCGGGTTGTGAAGGGCGATGTACCGGCCGGTCGGGGCATCTTCGCGCCGTACCTCGAGAAGCCGGATTCTTTCGCGTGCCAGCCAGTCGCGAAGAACACCCGCTTCCGGGTCGTTGCCGAGCGCGCCGGCGAGGAACACATCACTTCCGAGGCGCGCCAGCCCGCGCGCCACGTTGGTCGCAACACCGCCAGGCCGCGTGGAGAAGGCGCCGGGTGTCGAGGTCTCCGGCCGGATGGCGCGGGAGGCATGCACGAGCGTGTCGAGATGAATGGCACCGAAACAGCAGACGGTCATGGCGGGGCCCGGAGACAGGGAATGGCCGGTCTTGATGACACGAGTGTGCCCGATGCGAAAGCCGCACGAGGATGAGGGGTGATTCTTCGAGAAGACGGGACTTGTCGAGCCGGGCTGCCGAGCGCGCGTCCCGAAACTTGTCCCCAGATCTTGAACGAATAAAGAACAAAAGACAAATCAACGTTTTGATTCAATATCTCAATGCGATTTGCCGAATGAGAACAAAGGTGGTACAAAAGCGCGGTTTGAAACGCCGTCGCCGGCGTGAAATAAGGATGTCTCGCATGTCGCAAAACTCACTCCGCTTGGTCGAAGGCATTCAGATGGACAAAACCAAGGCGCTCGACGCCGCGCTCTCGCAGATCGAACGGGCCTTCGGCAAGGGCTCCATCATGCGCATGGGCCAGGGGCAGGTCGTCGAGGTTCAGACGGTCTCCACCGGCTCCCTCGGACTCGACATCGCGCTTGGCATCGGCGGCCTGCCGCGCGGGCGTATCATCGAGATTTACGGGCCTGAGTCCTCGGGCAAGACGACGCTGGCGCTTCACACGGTTGCCGAGGCACAGAAGAAGGGCGGTATCTGCGCCTTCATCGATGCCGAGCACGCGCTTGATCCGATTTACGCCCGGAAGCTGGGCGTCAACATCGATGACCTGCTGATCTCGCAGCCGGATGCTGGCGAGCAGGCTCTGGAGATTGCCGACACGCTGGTGCGCTCCGGAGCGATCGACGTTCTCGTGGTCGACTCGGTCGCCGCGCTGACGCCGAAAGCGGAACTCGACGGCGAGATGGGAGACAGCCTGCCGGGCATGCAGGCGCGCCTGATGAGCCAGGCGCTGCGCAAGCTCACGGCCTCTATCTCGCGTTCGAAATGCATGGTCATCTTCATCAACCAGATCCGCATGAAGATCGGCGTGATGTTCGGTTCGCCGGAAACGACCACCGGCGGCAACGCGCTGAAGTTCTATGCCTCAGTGCGCCTCGACATCCGCCGCATCGGCGCGATCAAGGATCGCGACGAGGTGATCGGCAACCAGACCCGCGTGAAGGTGGTGAAGAACAAGCTTGCGCCTCCGTTCCGGCAGGTCGAGTTCGACATCATCTACGGTGAGGGCGTTTCGAAGATGGGCGAACTGATCGATCTTGGCGTCAAGGGCGGCATCGTCGAGAAGTCGGGTGCCTGGTTCTCCTACAACAGCCAGCGGCTTGGGCAGGGACGCGAGAACGCAAAGCAGTTCCTGCGTGACAACCCGGATGCGGCGAACGAGATCGAACTGGCGATCCGCCAGAACGCCGGCCTCATCGCCGAGCGTATCACCGATCCCTCCGGTCACGCGGATGAGGACGGTGTCGTCGACGAGTGATCGCAAGGGGAGGTCATCGCTGATGGCCTGACTTTCCTGCTGAAAAGTCGAGCGCCCGGTTTTCTTCGGCATGATGTGTGCGAAGAAGGCCGGGCGCCTTGCGTTCTGCCACCGGAAGACGCCTGCAATGCTGGACTTGTCGGCGGGGCAAAGCTAAAAGCGGCCCGAGATATTGGGCATGGCGAGAGCGGCGGAAGCGGTGTGCGGCAGGGCGTGCACGGACCCGTCGAGCCAGGGAGCATTGGACGGCTTTATGAGCGGTGTAAACGAAATCCGGTCGGCGTTTCTCGAGTATTTCGCAAAGAACGGCCATCAGGTGGTGTCCTCCGGCCCGCTCGTTCCGCGCAACGACCCGACGCTGATGTTCACCAACGCCGGCATGAACCAGTTCAAGAACGTGTTCACCGGCCTTGAAAAGCGCGATTACGACCGCGCCGTGACCGCGCAAAAAGTCGTGCGCGCCGGCGGCAAGCACAACGACCTGGACAACGTCGGCTACACCGCGCGTCACCATACGTTCTTCGAGATGCTCGGCAATTTCTCGTTCGGCGACTACTTCAAGGATCGCGCGATCGAACTGGCCTGGAACCTCATCACGAAGGAATACGGCCTTCCCAAGGACCGGCTCATCGTGACCGTCTATTCCGAGGACGACGAGGCGCATGCCCTGTGGAAGAAGATCGCCGGCCTTTCCGACGATCGCATCATCCGCATCCCGACCTCCGACAACTTCTGGACCATGGGCGACACTGGCCCGTGCGGTCCGTGCTCGGAGATCTTCTACGATCATGGCGATCACATCTGGGGTGGACCTCCGGGGTCCGCAGAGGAGGATGGCGACCGGTTCATCGAGATCTGGAATCTCGTGTTCATGCAGTACGAACAGACGGGCGAGGGGCGTCACGACCTGCCGCACCCGTCGATCGACACCGGCATGGGACTGGAGCGCATCGCCGCCGTCCTGCAGGGTGTGCATGACAACTACGATATCGACCTCTTCCGGGCGCTGATCTCCGCGTCGGTGAACGCGACCGGCGTCGAGGCCGAGGGCGCTGCACAGGCCAGCCACCGCGTCATCGCCGACCACCTGCGGTCGTCGAGCTTCCTGATCGCCGACGGCGTGCTGCCGTCGAACGAAGGGCGCGGCTATGTCCTGCGGCGCATCATGCGTCGTGCCATGCGTCATGCGCATCTTCTTGGCGCGCGCGAGCCTCTGGTGTGGAAGCTGGTTCCCGCGCTCATCCGCGAGATGGGGCGTGCCTATCCGGAGCTTGGTCGCGCCGAGGCGCTCATCACCGAGACCCTGAGGCTCGAGGAGACGCGGTTCCGCAAGACGCTCGAGCGCGGCCTCGGTCTTCTGGAGACGGCAACGTCCGATCTTTCCGAGGGGGGCGAACTGGATGGCGAGACCGCCTTCAAGCTCTACGACACCTACGGCTTCCCGCTCGACTTGACCCAGGATGCGCTGCGCGCGCGTGGCATCGCCGTCGATACCGACGGCTTTGCAAGCGCCATGGAACGCCAGAAGGCGGAAGCCCGCGCGGCCTGGTCCGGTTCCGGCGAGGCGGCGACCGATGCCGTCTGGTTCGCCGTCAAGGACCGTTGCGGGGCGACCGATTTCCTGGGCTACGAGACCGAAAAGGCCGAGGGTGTGGTGCTGGCCATCGTGTCCGACGGCAAGGAAGTGGAGACGCTCGCGGAAGGCGACACCGGTCTCGTGATCCTGAACCAGACTCCCTTCTACGGGGAATCGGGCGGCCAGGTCGGCGACACTGGCCTCATGAAGGGCGAGGGCGTCGAGCTTCAGGTCACCGACACCCAGAAGAAGGCGGACGGCCTGTTCGTTCACGAGGTGAAGGTCGTGTCCGGCTCGTTGACGCGAGACGCCGCGCTGGAGCTCGTTGTCGATGGCGCGCGTCGCGGCGCGATCCGTGCGAACCATTCCGCCACCCATCTGGTGCATGAGGCACTGCGCGAGGTGCTCGGCACACATGTGGCGCAGAAAGGCTCGCTCGTCAGCCCGTCGCGCCTGCGCTTCGACTTCTCTCATCCCAAGCCTATGTCGGAGGATGAACTGCGCAGGGTCGAGGATCTGGCCAACGAGATCGTCCTGCAGAATTCCGCGGTGGAAACCCGCCTCATGGGCGTCGAGGATGCCATCGAGGAAGGGGCGATGGCGCTGTTCGGCGAGAAGTACGGCGACGAGGTGCGTGTTGTCTCCATGGGCACGGCGCTTGAGGGCGACAAGGCCGGAAAGACCTACTCGCTGGAGCTGTGCGGCGGCACCCATGTCCGGCGTACCGGCGATATCGGCCTGGTGCGCCTCGTGTCCGAGGGAGCCGTCGCGGCCGGCGTCCGTCGTGTGGAGGCGCTGACCGGCGCCGCGGCGCGTCATCATCTCACCGAGCAGGACGAGCGCCTGCGCGAGGCCGCGAACGCGCTCAAGGTCGTGCCCGCCGATGTCGCCTCCCGCGTTGCGGCGCTCGTGGACGAGCGGCGCAAGCTTGAGCGCGAGCTGGGCGAAATGCGCAAGAAGCTCGCCATGGGCGGCGGTGGCGGCGAAAGTGCCGGACCGAAGGAGATTGCCGGCGTGAAGCTGTCCGCCCGTGTGGTGGAAGGACTGAACCCGAAGGATCTCAAGGGCCTTGTGGACGAGGCAAAGACGCAGCTGGGGTCCGGCATCGTCGTGCTGATCAACAAGGGCGAGGACAACAAGGCCGCCGTGGTCGTCGGCGTGACGCAGGATCTGGCAGGCCGCGTGTCCGCGGTCGATCTCGTGCGCATCGCGGCCGACAAGCTCGGTGGCAAGGGCGGCGGCGGTCGGCCCGACATGGCACAGGCTGGCGGCAGCGACGCAAGTCAGGCGGAAGCGGCGATAGCGGCCGTCGAAGCCGGGCTTGAGAGCGCACTGACGTCCGCGGGGGCCTGATCCCGTGGCGCCGGGTCGTTCGCCTCGTGAGAGCGTGACCGACCCGGCGGACCCGCGCGCACCTGGAGAAAAACAGGCGGGCACGGGGCATCGCCGGTTCATCCGACTGCGAAAGCGCCTTTACCGCTGGCTCGAGCTCGGGTCCGCCGGTGATCCGGAAGGGCGCTGGGTCGACCGTTTTCTCATTCTTCTCGTTCTTCTCGCGGTGCTTCTCGTCGCCTTGGAGACGGTGCCGTCCTTCTCCGAGTGGGATGGCGTGTTCGATCTCTGCGAGATCGTGATCGGCGCCACGTTCCTTATCGAGTATGTGGCGCGCCTCTGGGTTGCCGATCTGCATCCGCCCTTGCGCCGGTACTCGAAGGCGGGGGCGAGACTGCGCTACGCGCTGCAGCCCTCGGCGATCATAGACCTGCTGGCGGTCATGCCCTTCCTGCTGGCGCTGACGTTCACTGCCGCCGACTTCAAGATCCTCGTCTTCCTCCGCCTGGCCCGGTTCTTCAAGCTGGCGCGTTATTCGCCTGCGCTGCGCTCGCTCACCAATGCGGTCTTCGCCGAGCGGCACGCCATCGGCGCCAGCCTGATCATCATCTTTGGCGTCGTCATGCTGGCTGCGACGGGCATGTATATCGTCGAGCGCGAGGTGCAGCCCGAGGCCCTGGGCACGATCCCGGCGGCCATGTGGTGGGCGCTCACCACGGTGACGACCGTGGGGTATGGCGACGTGGTTCCGGTCACCCCGTCGGGCAAGCTGATCGGCGGTCTGGTCATGTTGCTCGGTTACGGGCTCTTCGCGCTGCCGGTCGGCATCGTCGCCACCGCCTTTGCCCGCGAAATCCACTCCCGGGACTTTGCCGTGACCTGGGGGATGGTGGCGCGCGTGCCATTGTTCCAGGATCTGAAGGCAGCGGAAATCGCCGAGATCGCGAAGCTTCTGAGAGCCCAGTCCGTGTCCAGCGGCGATGTGGTGACACGCAAGGGCGATCCGGCCAGCAGCATGTATTTCATCGCATCCGGTGCGGTCGAGGCGTCGTTCGGGGATACCAGGCTGCGGCTGGAAGAAGGTGCCTTCTTTGGCGAACTCGCGATCCTTGGCGACCGGCGGCGTACCGCGACCGTCACGGCGATCGCGGATGCGCAGCTTCTCGTGCTCGACACGCACGACCTGCACGCATTGATGAGACGCAAGCCGGCTGTCGCGCGCAACATCCTGGAGGAGGTGTCACGTCGCCAGGAGATGTTCGACGGGGATCTGTCGGAAGAAGAGGTGGCCGCGGCGGCCGAGGGGGAAACGGCGGTGGACGTGGCGCTTCGCGAAAGCGCCTTTGCGGATCTGACGGCCGCGAATGCTCCGGACCTGTTTACCGGAGCCGGTATCGATCTGCCAGAGACGGGCTCCCCGGACGAGGGCGACGACGATGGAGAGAGCGAAACGGCGGAGGATGACGATGCCTCCGACCGCCCCGACCGCTCTTAATTCCATCCCGGGTCCACATCCTAGTCGGGCATAAGTCCCGCCGGCAGGCGCGTGTAAAGCGGATCGCCATACCAGAAGGCGTCGGTCGGACCGATTGCCTTGTCGACCACGTTCCAGCGACCGTTGGCGTGATAAAGCAGCGCGTAGGTGCGCAGCCCGTCCATGTACTCGGCGGCTTCCTCCAGCGTCGTGCCGGCCGTGTTGATCTGCGCGCCGCCCGGACGCTGGGGATTGACGATCGCGAAGGCCCAGGGCCCTGAGACGCGCAGCCACTCGACCACGAATTGCACGGGCGGCCCGACACGGACCTCGAGCAGCGGGCGGATGCTGTCGAGTACCTCGCTCCGTTCCGCCGTGCCGCGGGCGGGCTCGTGCGCCTGCTGGGCGCGGGCGGCCGGAGCCGATGCAAGGCTTCCAGGCAGGGCAAGCACAACTGCGCAGACGATTGCGAGAAATGCACTGCGAAGCGATGCCGGCAGTGTCGAAATGGTCGCTTCTGTCATGGACTGTCCCCCTTTTGATGCGTTGACGGGCAACGCTCAAGGTCGCATGTCGCCCGCCAAGAAAAAGGCGCCTCGCGGGCGCCTTTTCCGTTTTCGTCAGGAATTTCCGCCTCAGGCGGCCATCGCCTTCTGCAGGTTCTCGTCGATCTTGTCGAGGAAACCGCTGGTGGTCAGCCACTTCTGGTCCGGGCCGACAAGCAGGGCGAGGTCCTTGGTCATGTGACCGTCTTCCACGGTCTTGATGCAGACCTGCTCGAGCGTGTCGGCGAACTTCGCCAGATCGGCGTTGTCATCCAGCTTGGCGCGATGGGCGAGGCCACGGGTCCAGGCGAAGATCGAGGCGATCGGGTTGGTCGAGGTATCCTCGCCGCGCTGGTGCTGGCGGTAGTGACGCGTGACCGTGCCGTGCGCGGCCTCGGCTTCGACGGTCTTGCCGTCCGGGCTCATCAGAACCGAGGGCATCAGGCCGAGCGAGCCAAAGCCCTGGGCGACGGTGTCGGACTGGACGTCGCCGTCGTAGTTCTTGCAGGCCCAGACGTAGCCACCGGACCACTTGAGCGCCGAGGCGACCATGTCGTCGATCAGGCGGTGCTCGTAGGTGATGCCCTTGGCCTCGAAGTCGGACTTGAACTCGGCCTCGTAGACCTCCTGGAACAGGTCCTTGAAGCGGCCGTCATAGGCCTTGAGGATCGTGTTCTTGGTGGAGAGGTAGCATGGCACGCCGCGCGCGAGCGCGTAGTTCATCGAGGCGCGGGCGAAGTCGCGGATCGAATCGTCGAGGTTGTACATGGCCATGGCAACGCCGGAGGAGGGAGCGTCGAACACCTCGTGCTCGATCTCGGTGCCGTCGTCGCCGACGAACTTGATGGTCAGCTTTCCCTTGCCGGGGAATTTGAAGTCCGTCGCGCGGTACTGGTCGCCGAAGGCATGACGGCCGACGATGATCGGCTGCGTCCAGCCCGGCACCAGGCGCGGAACGTTGGAAATGATGATCGGCTCGCGGAAGATCACGCCGCCGAGGATGTTGCGGATCGTGCCGTTGGGCGAGCGCCACATCTTCTTCAGGCCGAATTCCTCGACGCGGGCCTCGTCCGGGGTGATGGTCGCGCACTTGACGCCGACACCATACTCCTTGATCGCGTTGGCCGCATCGACGGTGATCTGGTCGTCGGTCTCGTCGCGCTTCTCGATGCCCAGGTCGAAATACTTCAGCTCGAGGTCGAGATAGGGATGGATCAGCTTGTCCTTGATGAACTGCCAGATGATCCGAGTCATCTCGTCGCCGTCGAGCTCGACAACCGGGTTGGCAACCTTAATCTTCGCCATGTGCTGGTGACCTCGCGTCTTGGGGGTGGCGTGTGCGCCTGATGCGCCCGATTTCCGCTCATTCGGCCGGCCGGCCTCGTTGCCGCCGGCAATGGTCGCGCGGCCCCTATAGCAAAGGGGCGGCAAAACGCAAAGCAGGCCTTTCGTTCTGTCTCGGGAATGCAAGCTCCGGGCGCAGATGGCTTGCCACATATCGCAATTCGGCGCATACCGTACCTGTCAAGTTTTCGGATAGGAGTCAGCCATGACCGCGGTCGTTCGCGCAGCGTGCCAAGACTCGGGCACATATTCCGGCGCCGGATGGATGTCGGGCGCCCGCGCATGGCTTGTCCGTTTTCTCGGACTTCTGGTGCTGTTGGCCCCCGTGTCCGTGCAGGCGAGCGATGACGGCAGGCCGGTTCTGACGGTTCGTGAAACCGTTGACGGGGAACCCGTTACCTTTACCCGTGCCCAGCTGACGGCCCTGGGTATCCACCGTATCGAAACGGACACTCCCTGGACCGACAAGGTAACGACCTTCGAAGGGCCGCTGTTGCGTGACGTCCTGGAAAAGGCGGACGTGGACGGCGCGCATATCGAGGCCGTGGCGCTCAACGACTACAGGGTCGAAATTCCGGTTTCCGATTCGCGCGAGACGGACATGATCCTTGCCATGAAGGTGGACGGGAAGATGATCGGCGTTCGCGAGCGCGGACCGCTTTGGGTGATCTATCCCTGGGGCGTGCGCGAGGATCTTCGCACGGAACTCTATTATTCGCGCGCCATCTGGCAGCTTCGCGAGTTGATCCTGCGCCGCTGAGGCCAACTATCTTGACGGGGCTGACGGGTCCCGCCCCCGCCTGCTATCCTTGCGCGAGCGCGTGCATTCCCGTGACGCGCGAGAAGCGACGGCGCTCTTGCGATGCGCCTTGCGAGCGGATGTGATCTTCATGGATTTCGGCACGCGATGGGTGAGAACGCTCTATGTGCTTTTGCTGGTTGGCGTCACGATCATCACCGGCTCGCTGTTCTTCGTTCTCTCCATCCTCAACCGTCAGAACAACGATGACCGGTCCGAGTACCGCCAGAGCCTGATCTGGTACACCGCCCAGCTGGTGGTCGAGTATCAGGATCTGTTGCAGGCCTTCGACACCTTCCTGGTTCACGAGGGCAAGGAAGAATACGCGGCCGAGGTCAACGCACGTTTCGATATTCTCTGGAGCCGTGCGATCCGCCTCGACGAGGGCGAGGCCGGCGCGGCGCTCATCGATGTGGGTGACTCGGGAAATCTCATGGAAGCGCTGACGGCGGCGCTTCGCAGCGCGGACAAGCGGCTCGCCAGCGCAATGGACGGCGACCTGTCCCTGGCCAGGGATATCCGCGACAGCTTCACCAGGCTCCAGCCGCTGCTGGATTCCTTTCGCTCAGCCGTTTACCGGCTCCAGCTCGAGGCGGCGACGCGACAGCGCGAGGAGTTGCGGCAGACGGTCAATCTGGTCCTTTTCCTCATTATCGGCCTGTTGGTCACCGGCTTCGCCATGGGGGGGCTGCTGCTGCGCGAACGCCATCAGCTCATGCGGCTTGGCGAACACCTGGAGCGACGGGTGATCGAGAGAACCGGCGAGTTGGGTCGTGCCAATGCAGAACTGCGGGCGGCCAACGAGCGACTCAGCCAGTTCAACAATCTCGCATCCCACGATCTCAAGGAGCCTGTCCGCAAGATCGGCGTTTTCGCGGACCTGCTCGCGGAGGGGATGGAGAAGGACGACCGCGAGATGGTCGACTATGCCGCCGGCGTGATGCGTGCCTCGGCCGGACGGGCGCGCACGCTGATCTCGAACCTTCTCACCTACTCGGCCGCCTCGGAGCGCCCCCTCGAGGCGGAGACCGTCGAGCTTGGCGAACTGGTCGGTCGCGTGACCGACAGCCTGTCCGAGCTCATTCGCGAAAGTGGTGCGGAGATCTCAATCGAGGCGCCGGAGACGTGGCTTCACGGCGATGCCGTGTTTCTCGAGCAGCTGTTCCAGAACCTGATCGGCAACGCGGTCAAGTTCAGTCATCCCGAGCGTGCGCCGCAGGTGCGCATCACCGTCGAGACCGACGAGGCGGACCGGCCGTTGCGTGTTCACGTCAGCGACAACGGCATCGGCTTCGACATGCGGCACAAGGGGCTGGTGTTCGAGCCGTTCCGCCGGCTGCATTCGCGTGAAAGATATGCCGGCACGGGCATGGGGCTTGCCATCTGCGCCGCGATCTCGCGACGGCACGGCTGGGAACTGGATGCCACCAGCGTGCCCGGCGAAGGGTCGCGCTTCACGGTGGATTTCGCCCCCGACCTGCCGTCGGAGCGGTCCGAGGACCGTCCGGCGGCGGAATAGGGAAATCGCGCGGGCGCCTCAGGCGGACCCGAGGCGACGGGCTGCCAGGGCGATGGCAATGTAGCTCCAGCCGTTCATGAGCACGGCGACGCCGCCCATGAGACCGAGCACCCACTGGGCGGAGCTGGGGAACTCGAACCAGATGCAGAGACCGGCGAGGAGCGAGATGGCGCCGGCAAGCGCCAGCCAGCCCCAGCCGTCGTGCGGGCGGACCTTGAAGGCGAGCAGCAACTGCGTCACGCCCTGGGCAAGCAGGATGCCGGCGATCACGAGCGTCAGCGTGAAGGCTCCGACGGCCGGATTGATGTAGATGGTCACGCCGCCGATCAGCGCGATGACGCCGGTGGCGATGTTCCACAGAAAGCCGCTCCACTCCTTCACCGAGAAGGAATGCCAGATCTGCAGCACGCCGCCCACGGTGAAGACGAGGGCGATGACCAGGGTGACGGCGATGGAGCTTGCCAGCGGCAGGGCGATCATGGCGGTGCCGCCGATCACGAGTGCAATGCCGAGCAGAAGGAACCAGATCCACTTCGCGCGAACTGTCTCGGTGATCGACACGGGCGGCTGGGCCGGGGCGGGGTGGGAAGACATGGCTTGATCCGATCTTTTTCCGGTGAAAACACTGCGTCGGGCGGGGTGGTACGCCGACCTGCACCCTCGACCACAAGACGTAACGAAACCTTACCGCACGCGCACCGTCTTGGGGGAGAGGCGGTACAGGGGCTCGTTGCACTGGAAAAGCGTCTCGGCTTGGGGTATCTGCGCGCCATGACACGCAACGCCCATATCGATCCTGCGGCAACGGGACTTTCCCTGACCGCGCCCTGCGTCATCCTGTGCGAGCCGCAGCTTGGCGAGAACATCGGCACGGCCGCCCGCGCCATGGCGAACTTCGGCCTGAGCGACCTGCGCCTGGTCAATCCGCGCGATGGCTGGCCGAGCGAGAAGGCGCGCGCGGCCGCGAGCCGTGCCGACCATGTGATCGACGGCGTGCAGGTGTTCGACAGCGTCGAGGCGGCGATCGCGGATCTGTCGTTCGTCTTTGCGACCACGGCGCGCTCGCGCGAGGTGGCAAAGCCTGTGCGCGGTCCGGACGAGGCGGCCGCGACGACGAGCCGGCTCGGTGCCGAAGGTGCGAAGGTCGGTTACCTCTTCGGGCGCGAGCGCTGGGGGCTCAACAACGACGAGGTGGCGCTGGCCGACGAAATCGTCACGCTGCCGGTCGACCCGGATTTTGCCTCGCTCAACATTGCCCAGGCGGTTCTCGTCTGTTCCTATGAGTGGCGGGTGAAGGCCAACGGAGGCGCGCTGCCCTTCCGGCTCGACGAAGAGGCGAATCCGCCGGCAAGCAAGGACGACCTGCAGCGGCTTTTCGACCATTTCGAAGGCGCGCTCGATGCCGTGAACTTCTTCCGCCCGCCGGAAAAGCGCCCGTCCATGGTGCGCAACCTGCGAAACATCCTGCAAAAAGCCGCATTGACGGATCAGGAAGTGAAGACCTTGCGCGGTGTGATCGCAGCGCTTGAAGGACGCAAGACGCGACCGCATTCCGGCTCTGGCGAGAGCGGAAAAGGCTGAGGCGGGAAGGACCTCTCCCGCCGCGTCCAGCGCACGGGGGTGAGGAATGAGCGAGACACGAACCCCGGCTGGAAGGGCGCTCCATGCGGGCGACGCACCGGTCCTTGTGTTCGACAGCGGTGTTGGCGGGGTGTCGGTCGCGCGCGCGATCCGCGCCGCGCTTCCCGGTCTTCCCATTCTCTACTACGCCGACCTTGCCGCCTTTCCCTATGGTGACTGGGATCCGGCCGCGCTGACGCATCACTGTGTCGGGCTCGTTCGCGAGCTTGTCGCGACTCATTGCCCGCGTGCCCTCGTCATTGCCTGCAATACCGCCTCGACGCTGATCCTGCCGCCGCTTCGTGCGGTTCTCGACATTCCCGTGGTGGGGACGGTGCCGGCGATCAAGCCGGCCGCGCAACTGACCCGGTCCGGTGTCGTCGCCGTGCTTGCAACGCCGGGCACCGTCCGCAGGGAATATACCTTCGACCTGATCGAGCGCTTCGCGTCGGAGGTTGCCGTCACCCTCGTCGGCTCGAGGGGGCTTGCCCGCCTTGCCGAGGAGCGGCTCCGGGGAGGCGTGGTTTCCCGCGAGGCGCTCCTGGCCGAAATCCGTCCCTGCTTCGTGGAGAAGGCCGGTCGGCGCACCGACGTCGTGGTGCTGGCCTGCACGCACTACCCTCTGTTGCTGCCCGAACTGCGCGAGGTCGCGCCCTGGCCGGTGACCTGGATCGATCCGGCTCCGGCCATCGCGCGACGCCTTGCGGATGTGCTCGACCTCGTGCCGGGGGGCTCGCAGGCGGAAATTTCCGGCCCGGCGGCGCCCGAGCGCGACCGCATCCTGTGCAGCAACGACACGGACCTGTCACATCTGCTGGCTTTGATCGGCGAAAGCCCGGAAACATGCGATGCGGGGCTTGCACGGCATGTTTGACAGCGGCCGGCCTTTCGGCTAGTTCTCGCGCGCTTGGCGGGCCATGGCGGCCCGCTTTCGCATTTGCACACCCGTGGACATCCGCGCCGGCGCTGTTTGGCCGGAAGTCCTGTCGCCTGTAAGCCTCCGGGCCGTCAGGAAAGGAGGGCGTGTTTCCTTTGAAAGACCAGAAAACGCGAAGGAACCGCGCATGTCGAAGCGCCATAGCGTAAAGTACAAACTCGATCGCCGCATGGGCGAGAACGTCTGGGGCCGTCCGAAGTCCCCGGCCAACCGCCGTGAGTACGGCCCGGGCCAGCACGGCCAGCGCCGCAAGGGCAAGCTCTCCGACTTCGGCGTGCAGCTTCGCGCCAAGCAGAAGCTCAAGGGCTACTACGGCAACATCTCCGAGA